>Ga0187864_10000220_pt1 | contig 65342 bp, 58 predicted proteins | sample June2016WEW_11_4_FD_132985 | JGI IMG/M metagenome (GOLD analysis project Ga0187864, IMG submission 132985) | Peatland microbial communities from SPRUCE experiment site at the Marcell Experimental Forest, Minnesota, USA - June2016WEW_11_40 | ecosystem: Environmental > Terrestrial > Soil >...
AGAAGTGGTCGGCGGTGGTGGATGGCCAGCCGGGCGCGGAGTACGACGGAATCGGCACCCTAATCTTCAGCCCCGATGGCAAACGCGTGGCGTATGAGGCCCGGAATGGTCAGAAGTGGTCGGTGGTGGCGGACGGTCAGGCGGGCGCGGAGTACGACGGAATCGGCGCCCTAATCTTCAGCCGCGACGGCAAACGCGTGGCGTATGGGGCCCAGAGGGGCGAGAAGTGGTCGGTGGTGGTAGACGGCCACGCGGGCGCGGAGTACGACGGAATCGGCTCCCCGATCTTCAGCCCCGACGGCAAACGCGTGGCGTATGGGGCCCAGAGGGGCGAGAAGTGGTCGGTGGTGGTAGACGGCCACGCGGGCGCGGAGTACGACGGAATCGGCGCCCTAATCTTCAGCCGCGACGGCAAATGCGTGGCGTATGGGGCCCGGAATGATCAGAAGTGGTCGGTGGTGGTGGATGGCCAGGCGGACGCGGAGTACGACGGAATCGGCGCCCTAATCTTCAGCCCCGACGGCAAACGCGTGGCGTATGGGGCTGCGAAGGGCGAGGGGCGGTTCGTGGTGGTGGACGGCCAGAAGGGCGCGGAGTACGACGGAATCGGTGACGGCTCCCTGATGTTCAGCCCCGACGGCAACCGCGTGGCGTATGGGGCCAAGAATGGTCAGAAGTGGTCGGTGGTGGTGGACGGCCAGGCCGGCGCGGAGTACGACGGAATCGGTAAAGGCACCCCGATCTTCAGCCCCGACGGCAACCGCGTGGCGTATGAGGCTCAGAAGGGCGAGGGGCGGTTCGTGGTGGTGGACGGCCAGCCGGGCGCGGAGTACGACGGAATCGGTGACGGCTCCCTGATGTTCAGCCCCGACGGCAAACGCGTGGCATATGTGGCCAAGAAGGGCGAGAAGCGGATGGTGGTGGCGGACGGCCAGCCGGGCGCGGAGTACGACGCAATCGGTACAGTCCCGATCTTCAGCCCCGACGGCAAACGCGTGGCGTATGCGGCCAAGAAAGGCGAGAAGTGGTCGGTGGTGGTGGACGGCCAGGCGGGCGCGGAGTACGACTTAATCCTTCAAGGCTCCCCGATCTTCACCCCCGACGGCGGTCTTGAATATCTGGCGACAAAAGAAAGCTCGCTCTACCGCGTCCAATATATCCCCGTGCGTTGAGTGGGTAAAAGATGCCGTTCACATACCGGACACGGTCGGCCCTGCCCATAGAGCGGTCTAGCGTCTGGATTGCCGGAGTCGGGGCGGTATCCGGCGCGGGTCCGGACGTTGCTTCCACGCTCGATGCCTTCTGGAACGCTCGGCGTAGCCCCGCCAGCACCTTGCCATTTGAGAGTTCGATCGCCTGTCCGACATTTCAAGTCGCGGCCGAGTTGGCGACCCTGCCGCCGGCGGTGAACCGATGCCGAAGTCTTCGCCTGGCGATGAAGGCGGTGCGCGAAGCGATGGCGGAGGCCCAAATCAGGGAGTTCAGCGGCGACGAGCGCGTGGGGGTATGTATCGGAACCACCGTCGCCAGTCAATTGAACAGCATTCCATTTTACGACGCGTATCGCCGTGAGGGCAATCCGCCGCTGGATGCTGTTTATGACTATCTGCACGCAAATCTGGCGCAAGGTGTGGCTGAATTGCTGGGCGTTCGGGGACCGCGGATGACGATCGTGAACGCCTGTTCATCCGGCACGGATGCGATCGGCGTGGCGGCCAACTGGATTCGCGCCGGGATGTGCGACGTTGCCGTGGCGGGCGGCGCGGACGAGTTGAATCGGGTGGCGTTGGCGGGATTCTGGTCGCTGGGGGTGATGAGTTCCCGGCCGTGCGCTCCGTTCGATCGCGAGCGCGATGGGCTGAACCTCGGCGAAGGGGCTGGGATTGTGGTGCTTGAATCGGCGAGCCACGCCAAGAGGCGGAACAAAAAGCATGGGATGGAATTGGCGGGATTCGGTGCGGCTTGTGATGGGCATCACCTGACGGCGCCGCATCCCGAAGGCCGCGGCCTGGATGCGGCGATCAGGACGGCCCTGTCCCAGGCTGGCGTGACGCCGAACCAGATTGCATTCATCAACGTTCACGGGACGGCGACGACGGAAAACGATCGGGCCGAGGGAAAGGTGATCGCCCGCATTTTCGATTCGGGCATTTCCCTGGCCGCGACCAAGGGATACACGGGCCACACCCTGGGCGCGGCCGGTGGGCTGGAGGCGGTGTTCACGGTGCTGGGATTGCGCAAGGGCTGGATTCCCGCCGGCGTCGGATTTGAAAATCAGGCGGAGGATATTGCGGTCGCGCCGGTGCGCCAGCGCACGGCAATCGGCGGCGAATTCGCGTTATCCACGTCACTGGCTTTCGGCGGCAACAACTCGGCCGTGGTGATTCGGAGGATCGGGTGAAATCCGAAATCGGCGATCTTCTTGCGCCGGCAAGCATCCTGGGCGTCGGGGCGGTGACACCGCTGGGGCGGGATTTACAGGGGATAGGAAAACAGTTGGGGAGGTCCGCCGCGGCGACGGCCGCGCACCTTCGAGTGAGCGACGAATTTCTGTCGGACCCCGCCATCGGCGGCCGAATGCGGAGGGCGGACCGATTTGCACGGATGGCGGCGGTCGCGGCGCTCGATTCCTGGGCCGGCGCAAGCGACGCGTGCGCAAGCGTTGCCAAGGATCGAGTCGGATTGATCGTGACATCCGGCTTCGGTCCGCACTGCCGCGGATTCCGGTTTCTCGACGGGATTCTCGATTGCGGGGACAGCAGCGCGCTGCCGACGGATTTTTCGCATTCGGTGCACGGGGCGGCGGCGGCGTATATCACGGAACTGCTCGAACTGCGCGGCCCGTCGCTGTCAACGACCGACTTTGAAATCGGGTTCGAGCAGGCCGTTCTGCTGGCACAGTGTTGGCTGGACCAGCGAGCCTGCGACCGGGTGCTCGTCGGGGCGGTGGAGGAAATCGGCGAGGTGCTCATTCACTGTGCCTCGCGCATGTTGGGAGGCGAAAAAATATTCGTCCCAGGCGAGGGGGCGGTTTTTTTGACGCTCGGGCCGATGGACGGGGAAGGGCTGGCCCGCCTCGAGGCGACCGCCCCACCGCCGCAGGTGGATCTGATGATGCTGGACGTACCGGCTAATCCGTCGCCGGCGACCGACCAGCCTACAATCGCCGCGCGGCACACAACGACATTCAGTCCATATTTTGGGCATTCGGCGAGCAGTTCCGCGTTTCAGTTGCTTGGAGGATTCCTGTCGCTGAGCGCCGGCCGGCCGCTCGGTCGGCTGGTTCAGAAGGCTTCGCCAGCAGAGTTAGGGGCAGTTGACAAAGTCGCGACGTTCAAGCCATCATGCGATTTGCGCGCGGCGTCGTTGCTAATGACAAAGGCGTGAGGAGGCGAATCGTCGCGGCGGCGTTCACCAAAATTAAAGGAATACCTGTGGCAGACGCAATCACCCTTGAATCGATCCATCAGCAGCTTTGCACCGAAATTGAAACGCTTTTGTCCCTCAAGGCCGGCAGCATCAAGATGGATACAGACCTGACGGTGCTGGGGATCGATTCGCTTCGCTTCGTGTCGCTGCTGCTGGCCATCGAGCAGAGATTCGGCGTGAACCTGATGAAGACGGGAATGACCAATGAGGATACCAAGACGGTTCGGTGCCTGGCGGCGGCGGTTCAGTCGGGACGAAACGCTTGAACCTCTCCTTTCCATACTCCCCAAATCGTCGGTATCTGACCGGAATAGATTATCTGATGGGCTCCATGGCTTACGGGGCCGCACGGCGCACCGGCATCGGAGTTTTCTCGCAGGCGGTGCTGGAAGTGAAAGGCGCCTTGTGCGAGAAAACGATTCGCACGGCTTTGGATCAGATTCTAGGCCGAATTCCGCTGCTTCACGGCCAAATGGCCCGCGACTGGCGAAACCTGGCTCCATATTGGAAGGTCCCGTCATCGGCGCGGGATTCGGCGATCCCGCTGCGCGTGGTTGATTTGCCGGCGCACGAGTCCGGCCGAGCGGAGCAATTGTTCGCCGACCATGGCAATGCGCCGTTCGACGCCGACTGGCGGCACGCCCGATTCCTGCTGGTGCGAATCGGACAGGAACGATCACGGCTGGGCGTGGTGTTTGACCATCGGCTGCTCGACGCGTTTGCGGCGGAGACGTTTTTCCGGTTGATCGATCTCACCTGGCAAGGGCGCCTTGATGAAATAGCGCCGCGCTTGAAACAGACCGAGCCGGCGCATGCGGACAACTGGATGAGGCGCTTCAAATCCGGGCAGACGCTCAACCGGCTCTTTCTCCAAATGAAAACGCTGAATGTCTGCTTCCTGACGATGCCTGCGGGTAACGCTTTTCGGCCGAACCGTTTCGTGCATGATGGTTTGACTCCGGAGGAATCGGCCGGATTTATTCGGAAAGCCGGGGAAGAAATCGGGGTTCCGATCCTCTCCCCATCGGCAATGGCAAGGGCCATTCTCGCGGTGCGTCAGGTGCTTGGGTCCATGTCCACGACGGGAACGGATTACATGGTTTTTACCACCGCGAATTTGAGGGTCCCGGGTCAGGAATGGGAGACGTTTCTCTTCAACCATATCGTACTGCTTCCATTTTGGCTGCCGGCGGAGGGCGATGCAACGGCGAAGGATGCCGCGATTGAGTTGCGGGACCAGCTCTTCGATCACATGAAAAAACAGGTCCCCTTCGCCTTGAGCGATGCGTCGGCATTGGGGCGGATTGTTCCGCACTTCATCGCCGGCCCAATGTTACTGACCATGGCCGGGGGCCGGATATGCTCGTTCTATTTCGCATGCCTGCGCGACGCGGGTTTTTCGGGAGAAACCTTTTTAGGCTTGCCGACGGTCAACCTGATTCACAAACCGCTGGCGCTGTCCCCGCCGGGGTTGAATATCTGCATGACGCACTTCCGCGGCCGATTCAACATCGTCGTATCGTACGTGGAGGGCGCGATGGATGATCGGACGGCGAAGCGGCTGATGGAGCAATTCAAGTCGTCGTTGCTGCGGTAGATGAGCGAATGAGCTTCCCGGTCCGGGTCTTGGGCAGAGCGTCGACCTCGCGAAATTCGAGGGGCACCTTGTAGGACGAAAGACGCCTGAGGCAGTAGCCGCGAAGTTCTTCAATGATTCTTGCCGGATCGACGATGTTTGGCGCGACGACCACGCGGGCGACGGGCGTCTGGCCATATTGCGGATGCTCTTTTCCCGATACGAGCGATTCCTTGACCCCGGGCATGGAGTTGATGGTCTCTTCGACTTCCTCGGGAAACACTTTCATGCCGGCGCAGACGATGACCGTCTTGCTGCGCCCCAGCAGGGAAAGCCGCCCCCGCTCATCGACGCGGCCAAGGTCGCCGGTGTCGAACCAGCCGTTGCGCAGACACTGCTCGCGGAGCCGCCAGGGCGAGAAATAGGCGTCGAACATTCCCTTGCCCTTGACCAGGACCTCGCCGATGCCGTCGGGATCGGGGTTTTCAATTTGCACCTGATAATCGGGGAGAGCGCGGCCGACGGTATTTCCGCCGGCGGTTCCCGCTTCGGTGTTGATGAAGGGAAGGCCGATTTCGATGATGCCGTAGGCCTCTGACGGGGTAAGTCCGAATTTTTGCGAGAATTGAGTGAAGATTTCCGGCGGCATCTTCATCGCCGTGCTGATGGCCATGCGCACGTCCTTCAATGAGTCGGGCTTCACCAGGTTTGAGACGGCCAGCAGGTAGAAATGCACCGGCGAGCCGTAGATGAATGTGAGCCGAACGCGCTGGGCGGCTTCCAGGACGGAGAAGGGAAACCGCTGGTTGGCGACGACGATCGTCGCGGCCTTGCGAAGGAACAGAAGAATCGAAACGACAAAATGGTGGCTCATGCCCAGGACCCAGAGGATCACATCGCGATCGGAAATCGCCAGACCCTGGTTGGCGGCGTCGGTGCGCTCAAGAATCGAACGATGGGAAATCACGACGCCTTTGCTCTGGCCTGTCGTGCCGGAGGAGAAGCGGATGAACGCCGCGCCCAGGTCGCGGCATCGCTGGTCCAGCTCGGGATCGGCCTGGCGCGGCCGCCAGAGGAACAGGTCGTCGATTTTTTGGGCGGCCTCATCGCCGGCGGCGCGCGGCAAATTTGAATTCGTCAGCACGCCATTCACATCAATGCGCTCGATGGTTTCCAGGATCTCGCCGGGGGTGAGCGAATCGGCGACGGGCACAACGGCGGCGCCGCAATCGAGCAGGGCCAGGGCGCCGATCACGTAGTCGATGCCATCGGCGCATCGAAATGCAATCCGCTGGCCTGGGCCGACATTGCGGGCGGAAAGAAGCTTGGCGAAGACGGCGATGCGATCCAGGAGCTGGCCATAGGTGATGGTGCGAGAGCCTCCGACGATTGCCGTTCTGGCGGCAAACTGCCGGGTCTCCTGGCGAATCAATTCGACGATATTCATGTTTGATTCCCCGCCAGGGGCAACCGGGGCCGGATTTGCCGCGCCACGCCGTAAACCACCAGCGCCAGCGCCGGCGAAACCAGGAACGCCACGATATGCGATCCCACGTACCATTGCAGGAACGGGCTGACATGCGGATGCAGGACGAACCGTCCAACGGTCAGGCAGAATTCGGGCAGCGCGCGGGGGAGGCAAATGGCCAGGTTCGCCAGCACCATGATTTTATTGAGATGCAGGCGCATCGCCAGATATAGAACGACAATCGGGCCCCAGGGCCAGAGAAGCGTGCTCAACAGCACGCTCAGCGCCGCCGCCGCCGCCAGGCCCAGTGGACTCGAATTCTCCACGCAGAGCTGTTTGAGCCATTGCCCGGGGGATCGGCCCCGGGGCTTGGCTGTGCCTGGAATCCTGCGATGGGGGATCGGCAGCAGGCGTCGCAATACCAGTCGCGTATGAAGCAGCGAAATGCGGAGGTTGTCGAGGAAGGGCCGAAAATGGGAGACCCTTTGTCCGACCTCAAAATACCGGGCGCGAATCGGCACGCATTTGACCGCCAGCCCGGCCCAAATCGCCCGCGTGATGATCTCCATCTCTAGATTGTAATGACGGCAAGCCAATCGCAGACCCAGCGCGGGTTGCACGGGGTAAGCGCGAAACCCGCTTTGCGTGTCGCGGAGGGTTGCGCCGGATTCGACGCAGATCCAGAAATCTGAAAAGTCGCGGCCGAAATGACTGGATCGAGGCATGTCGCCGACGATTTTGTCGCGAGAGCCGATGAGGATGGTGTCCGGCGCAAGCCGCGGGAGGAAAACGGGGATGTCCTCAGGGAAATGCTGGCCGTCGCCGTCGAGGGTGAGGAGGTATTCGGCGCCGCGCTCGGCGGCGTATCGAAACGCGGTGAGCAGCGCGGCGCCCTTGCCAAGATTCGATGAATGGCGAACGACCGCGACGTCCAGGGGTTTAAGAAGCTCGCGCAGGTCGGCGTCGGTGCTGCCATCATCGACAACCACGACGCTCTGGATTTGCTCGCGGCAGCGCCGGGCCACGTCGGCGATCGTGGCGGCGTTGTTGTGCACCGGAATCCCGCACCAGATCTGGGTCATGCTCGCTGAACCATCAATTGAAAACCGCTGGCCAGTTGCAACGGAGTCGCCTCCGATTTCGATAACAATTCGAAAATATTGTCCTCGCCCGGGCCGGCGTCAACCGCCATGCACACCGCGGCCCGCGGATCGCTCCAGAGGGCCAGCATCCCGGCAGCCTCGCCATCGGCCACAATCCGCTGGGCGTGCCGAGCCAGCGACGGCAGCGGGAGAGTATCGTCATGGATAAACAAGCAGGGTCCGGTGAGCGACAGGACGATGGCGACCTCGCCGAGCACGCTGGTGGGAAGAGTGTAAATGAACAGATTACCGCGTCCAAGGGTTCGGCCGCAGGCGACGTAATCGCGGAAGTATTCCTGATTGGCCGCAAGAAACCCGTCGGAACCCGCGGAGGCTATGCCGATCTCCGATTCGCGCGATTCCTGCCAACGGATGGCCTTCAGGGCCATGCCGGCCGCGCAGAGGCAAAAGCGAGCCTCGGTCGTCATGCGAGAGAAGTAATTGACGGGCCGGCCGATCAATTCGACGGCGCTGGCCGAGGTGGACAGGGCCGGCGAGGGCCCTTGCCACGACTGCCCCGCGGGCGTGAAGAGACCGTGATGTTCGGCGCAAAACCAGGCGACGGCGCGAATCACGATTGATCCCCCCCGCCGAGGACGACGGCGGTGTTCACGCCGCCGAAGCCGGAGCTGATCGACAGAGCCAGCGGAGCGCGACCGATCTGGACGGAGGTTTTGTGTGCCCAATCCACGGCGGATGGGTCGAGGACCTGGAGCCCGACGGTGGGCGGAACGATGCCGAGGGACATCGCCCGAGCGGCGACGAGAATCTGCACGAGCCCCGCGGAAGCCAGTGTGTGGCCGACGCCCCCCTTGACGGAGAAGATCGGCCTGGGCCGGCGAGTCGCCCCGCGCAAAGCGACCAATTCCATCGCGTCGCTGTAGAGCGTGGCGGTGCCGTGGGCGGCGATGAACGAAATTTCATCGGCGGTTTTGCCCGCCATCGCGCAGGCTTTGGCGATGGCGCGCGATAATCCCCGGGCGTCGCGGTCGGGCGCGGTCATGTGGACGGCGTCGGTGGTATTGCCCCAACCGAGGATCGAAGTCGCGCCCCCGCGCGGCGATTCGTCCGAGGCGAGCAATGCCCACGCGGCCCCTTCGCCGAGCGTCAGCCCGCCGCGCTGGGCGTCGAACGGACGCGCCGGTCCCTCACACAGCGAAAGCAGCGTCGAAAAGCCCGAATAGACGAACTCCGACACCGAATCACAGGCGACAAGGAGAACTCGTTTGGCATCGCCGTGGCGGATCATCGATGCGGCTCGAGAGATCGCTACCGCGGAGGATGCGCATGCGCAAGATACAACCATGGCCGCCCCCCGCAGCCCAAGCAATTGCTTGATTCGCCGAAGCAGTACCTGCGGCCGGGCGTCGGCGGCCAATTCGGGCCGATGGCTCAGGATCGCTGCTTCAACATATTCGATCTCGCCGACCGTCGTGGCGAGGATCAGCGGAGTCAAGGGATCGATTTTCGCGATGAGCGGCCGGAGGAGCCGCCTGAGCATGGCCATCGCCCGGGATTCGCCGGCGTGAATTTCAAGTTCGGGGATGATGGCGGCCTGATTGCTGAGAAATCCCCGCTCCACAAAACGATCGGTTGCGCGGATGGCCGTTTCATTGCTGAGCAGACCGTCCCACAACGCGTCCAGCCCCCAGCCGTAGGCGGTCACGACATCCGATTGAACAATGGCAACGTTCATCGCAGATCGGCAAACTCGCCGGCCCTCCAGCGTTTGCGACAGTTCTCCAGCATCGCCGGAGTTGCCATCAGCGGCGCGCCGGTTGCATCGACGAACATCTGCACCGTGTATCCGGCGGCGGCCAATGGGCCACGCTCTTTGTGAATCTGGTACTCCGTGTCGATGCGAGCCGCCTCATTCCAGATCAATTTGCCGGTGATCGTAACCTGCTCGCCGAGAACAACCGGGGCGAAGTAATCGACGTGAAGCTGGACGACGGGCGCTTGCAGGCGATCGCGAACGAAATCGGCGTAGCCCATCCCACAGGCGCGGCCAAGCTCCTCGCTCGCCTGCTCGAAAAGCTGGGCATAGCGCCCATGCCAGAGAACAGCCATGGGATCGACGTCGCTGAAGCGAATGCGATGTTTCAGCCGTACGATCAGCGGCGCCGGTGCGCCCGCGCTAGCGGGGAAATAGCCCCCCTTTTGCCGTCGGATCGGATGGATCATGGGCGAACCTCCTCCTCGGCAAGGACGGGGCGAACCACGAGGGAAAACTCCGCGCATCGCCCGCCCGCGACGGACAATTTCGCCTTAATATGAAAGTCGCCGTCGTTTACGGGAATCATTTCGGCGTCGATGACGACCTGCTGCCCCGGCTCGACGGGCTGGAGCCACTTCGCGTTTTTCAGCAGGCGAACGCGGAGCTCGGCAACGCCCTGCCGGGCGGCGCCGGCCAGAAGCACCGCCTGAACCATGCAAATCCCCGGAAGAATCGGACGATTTGGAAAATGGTCCGGAAGCACGCTTAGATTTGGATCCACGTCGAACCAGGCGCGAAAGCCGCCGTCGCGCTCCTCCACCCGAAGCATGGATTGAATCTGCTTGCGAACCGGGTTCATTCGACTCCCCAGCCTCGATTCTTCACGATGATTCGGTAATGATAATGACTATTATCCATGACGATTCCGCGGGGGTAAAGACTGCCGGGGGACGAGGCGTACTGAAAATACCTCACCCGCCAGATCGGGCCGAAGCAGCCGACGAGTTGTTTATCCAGCAGAATCGGCGGATCGCCGCCGAGTTCATACACCATTTTGCCTTGCGATGTTTTCTCACAGAACCGAACCGTGGTCGAGCGGACATCGATTTTCGCCCCGCTATCGGGCACGAGGTCAAAAAACATTCTCCGGATGTCCTCGGCGATGCCCATCAGCAGGTCCTTATTTTCCATGAGCGGAGGGATGGCGAAGCGAATGGAGTTGCCGCGGGGATCGCCGCTGAGATGGAACAGCTTGACGCCAAGCTGATTGAGCCCGACCAGCTCAAACGTGCCTGCCGGGCGATTCACGCGCAGCACGCCCAGGACGGCCATATCGTTGCGAAAGGGAGCCTGGATGATGACGGTATCATCGGAGGTGAATCGATCCGGGACGGCGTGCGCGACGTTGTCGCGCATGGCCTGCGGATTGGGATTCTTCAAGAGCGGCAAGGGCGGGCGAGTGAACGGCTCGGCGGCGCAGCCGGCCATAAAAGCCAGCAGCAGCATCGGCGGCGCGATCCATGCCCGGGTCATGCCGCCCCCCGCCTCGCGCCCTTCGCCCAAAGATAGCAGACTCCGGGGATGACAAAAAAAGCCGCCAGATACCCGCCCAGCAAACCCGTGGTCAGACTGAAGGCGACGTAGAACAACGCCGGATGTCTGGCGAACATCATCACGCCCGTCCCCACCGCTGTGGCCCCACAAGACACGTGAACCGACGCCATTCCCTGGCCGAGGATCGTCTCGCGTCCGTCGCAGGCGTAGGCGGCGAATACGCCGTAATCGCTGGTCAGCGCCAGCACGACGATGGCGGCGATGACTGTAAGAAGACTTAATGACATGGACATCATCGACAATGCCGCCACCATGGCAACGAGCCCGGCCAACACGGGCAACATGATGATGAGCGATTTGACCCAACTGCGCGTCAGCGCCAGCAGCGAGACGATGATGAACGCGACGCTGATGCCGACCAGAAGGTGCGTTTCAGAAATACCCGAATCCTTGAAGGCTTGCGCCAGCACCCCGCGCGAGACGACCTGGACATCGGGCCGATCGCGCAAAGCGGCGCGGACTGCGGCGATATTGGCGGGCGTGTCGTCAAAATAGCTGAGCATCTGCCAATTGCCATTGGAGCGAGCGGTGAATTGTCCGGCCATTGTGGTAATGATCTCCGGCGGCTCGTCGCCCGAGGGTGGATTTGCCAGGCCCTGGAAAAATGGATCGAAGGCGGTGGCGGAAAAGCCGTAGGGTTCACCGGCCGCCGCCAAATCGCCGCGCAGCTTTGAAACGCGCTGCTCGGACCAGAACGCCCGCCAGCGTTTTTCGTTGGCGTGGCGCGTGGCGGAGGAGGGCCAGACGCTGCTGATCGACACGAATGGTCCGTCGGGAAGCTGGGGGATGAGCGGATAGATCCGGTCGTTGGCGAGCTCGGCGGCGTCGCGCGTCGGGGCGGTGACGACGAGAAGCGCCAGATCGGCATCGGTGCGGCCCCAGTTTTTCTGGAAATCTTTTTCCGCCTGTTTGACCGAGGCGCTGACGCCATCCATGCGCGTGATATCCGAATCGAATTTGATGTTTCGGGAAAAGAAAATCCCGGCGACCAAGAGAATGGCCGCGGCGATCACGGCCGGCGCCATCATTTTGCCCCAGCGGTCCAGGAGCATTCCGCGGCCCAGGGCGACGATGTTTCCGCCGGCCCGCAGCATCCTCGGCAAAATGAACAGCGCGCTCAGCAGGGACAGAACCAGCGAAATGCTGGTGAGATAGCCCAACTGCCGGTACGCGGGGATTTTGGAAAAGGTGAAGGCGACGAATACGCCCAGGGTTGTCAGATGGCTGATCAGAAGCGGCCGTCGAATGCGGCGCATGTCGGCGCGGAAATCGGTTCCCATGCGGACGGCGGTATAAACATAGATGCCGTAATCGACGGCGCTGCCGGCCATCGCGAAGGTCATCGCAACCATCATCGTGCTGAGGCTGGGGTGAACGAGCGCGCACAATCCAATGGTCAGAGCGGCCGTCACCAGCGGCAGCAAAAACACGGCGCCGACCCGCCAGTCGCGGGACACCAGCAGAAAAAGCGAGAGGAAAACAACCGTGTTGATGGCGCCGGACAGGTGAACGTCGTGCCGCATCAGTTGTTCGTTCTGCACGGTGTGAATCTGGCCGCAGATGGGAATGATCTCAATTCCCGGCGGCGCCGCGGCGCACAGATCCTGGAGATGCGCCACCAGTTGGTCGGAGCTGACGATGTTGGTCGCGGTGGTGGATGTCTCGAGAACGAGGATCAATTGTCGGCCGTCAGAGCTGAGGAAGTGGCCATTTTTTATTTCAACTCGAAAGCCCATCCCGTTGGACAGGTCGTAGAGCCGCGACAGAATCCTGGCGCTGACCCCGAGCGGATCGCGGCGGATGATCTGCTGGAGGAACGATCCCTGGGGCTTGACCAGTTGCACGAAGATTTCGCGCATTCGCTTGCGAAGCGCCTCCGGCGTGGTCGCCTTTTGCAGATCGGCAAGGTCGTTCGGGTCGAGCAATTCGCCCGCATGATCGAGCAACCCAATCGCCTGATCGACGGCGTTGGATTCGCTCGGCGGTTGGATGACGCGGTTGATAAGGCGGGGATCGAGCCGCTTTTCCGTTGCGTCGGCGGCGGCGATCAAATCGGAGACCGAGCCGCTGCCGGTCAACCGGAACCAGAGAACGGCGTTGGCTGCAAAACTGGAATCGCGCAGAAAAAGCACCGTCTGCTTGGCCTGGCTGCCTTCCGGCAGCAGCGGCTCCAGGGAGCTATCGACGCGCAGGCGCAGCCAGCCGACGGCGGAAGCGGCCGCAACCGCGAAAATGCAAATGGCCATCCATTTCCTGCGCGACCGGCCCAGTCCTTCAACGTTCATTCGGAGGCATCCTCCAGATGTCATCCTTGACCGGTTGATTCAACTGCGTGTGAACGAACTCCAGAGTCGTCGTGTCGCCGCCGGTTTCGCTGACGACCATCTTCTCGATATACCGCTGGTCTGCGGCGAAGGTGAGAACGATTCGCTGCATGAACTTGGCGACCACCGAATCGGCCTGAGGCTCGAAACGCAGCGAAAGCGGGTTTTCGCTGAGCACATCCACTTCGTAATCCTTTGCCAGGGCCCCGTAATTGCCCAGGAACCAGGCCCGCATCTGATCGGATATAGCCTTGTAAGTTGGATCGCCGCCGAGACGAATCACATCCACCCGATCGGTGTCCTCGTCCCATTGACGGACTTCGTCGTCCTCAAGGCGAATGGCATACCGAACCGGCTCGCGAACGATCCAGATGAATTTGCCGGGCTTCTCAAGGGCCATATGGCCGCGGATGGTGAGGGTGTGATTCAAAACCGCGAGATTCTTCAGTTCGACGAAATCCGCCTCGACGGTGGTCACGTCCTGCAACTGGTGTTGGATATGTTTAACGAGTTCGGGGGAAACGCGCGTCGCCGCAGGTTGGGAACCGGCGGGTTGAGTTGTGGGATCGGCGGCGGCGGAAAGGCCGGCCAGTCCCAAACCGATGCACGCCAGGAAAATTCGGGCAATTGCGTTCACGGATTCAACGCCCGCTCGTCGCTGGGGCGCCATATCTTGACCTGGCCGGTGGCGATGAGTCTTCCATCTTCATGATGGACCTCGCCGTCCACCACGCCGAAATCGCCGAAGCGGGTGACTTTTCGGACACGGATGCTCAATCGGTCGCCGACGCGGGCCTCGCCGGAAATAACCAGGTCCTTGGTCCCCAGCAGCAGGCCTCGATGGGCCAGCCGCTCCTCGCCGAAAAGTTGAAAGCCGTGGCAAGCCGCAAAGGACTGGGCGATCATCTCGATGTAGGCGAGTTCGTCAAGCCGGCCCGAGGCATCAACGAGCAGGGAATCGAGCCTGATGACGAATTCGGTGCGGGTGAAGCGCTCGCCGACCTGAACGAGCTGGTCGATCATGCGAATCGACTTGCCGTGGGGGATCAGTTTGTCCAGGCCAACCGGCAGCGATTCGATTTCGACCCCTTTGGCTTTCCAGCAGAGTTGGTCGCCGGCGAGGTAATCGCCGGTGAGTTGGTAGGCCGCCCCACGGCAGCCGTAACAGTCGGTCGTCTTGCAGCAAGTTCGGCAGGGTTCCTTGACCTTCTGGCCGAAGACGCGGAGGTTCTCGAGGACTTCGCTGAGATTCAGGATTTCCGCCAGCGGCTCGATGCGAATGTTGCCGAGCGGAATGGTGACTCCGACGCAGGCGAAGATCGTTCCGCAGGGCGTCACGTGACAGGCGAAGAGATGCCGCTTGCACGACCTGCCGATGAGCGATGCCGGGGTTTGCCAATTTCGCCCGAATTCATCGCGATCGATTCGCCCAAGCTCCTCAAACAACTGCCTGGCCCGATCAGGCGCGATGATCCTCGCCTTCTCGCTCCGACGGCTTGGCGGCGTGATGATCTGAAGATAAGGCTCCATTTTCTGGCCTCGGACCCACCTCCAGAGCGCGGGAATCTCGCCGATGTTTTCGTCACAAATCTCCGTGCGGATCGCCAAGGGCGGTTCGGCCGATTCGCAATAGCCGGATTGCCTGAGGTGGATTGCAGCGGCGCGGGCGGCGTCGTAGGCGCGCTCGTCGCCGACGAGGCGGTTGTGCAGATCGCGATCCAGCGATTCGAGCTTGATCGCGACCGCAACTTCGCGCCGGCGCAGAAATTCCGCCTGATCGCCGGTGATGCCCGCCCCGCTCGTGAAGAGTTCAACCCGCATCCCTCGGCCGCGGATGTCATCGATGAGTTGCCGAAGCTCGGGATAAGAAGCCGGCTCGCTGTCCACCAGCAGGCAGCGTCGGGCGCCAAGGTCCTTGGCCTGGCCGAGCAGAGTGCGAATCTCCTGCAAGGACAGGGTGGATTGAGCGGCTTGCGGCGACGATTGGCAGGCGGTGCATTGGCATTGCCCCGGCAATGCCAGGTCGATTTCGAAAGACAACAACCCTTGGCGCTGGACGCAAGCGTCAATTTGCTCGCGGGTAAAGCCGAGGCCGTCGATTCGAATTGAGCAATCGCCATGCACGCTGCGCTCCGGAAAATCTCACGTTTTAATTACCTGCTCTTCGATCTGAGCACCCATCGCCTCAGCCCCGTCACATTCAACGCCGGCCAATACTCGGGGTCGCTCCCGTTCATTCGCCAAAATGGGAATTCGGTGAACGGATGGTCGTCCGTCACCACGAGGCGATCGCTGGTGAACTTCAGCAGCGCGTCGCGGTCGCAGATCCAGAGCGACAGCACCTTTTCCGGGGTGCTGCAACTTTGGTCCCACTCGACCAGGTCCGCCACAATCACCGGGTCGGCAAAGCCCCGCCGCACGCGTGCTTCGATGTCATTCACGGGTCGGAGCGTCCCGATGAGAAAGAACCCCGGATAGGTCGGCCCGGCCCATGCGCTCGCATAAGGAAACTCGATCGCAAACGTGCGCATGATCATCTTCAGCTCAGACAGCGGCCCCGGTGGAATCCACAGGCAAACGACCCCGCCCGGACGGATGCGGCTCGCGCACAGCTCGAAGAATTCCCGGCTGTAGAGATTCACAGTCCCGGCGCTGTAGAGCGGCGGCGCGGGGTCGATCGTAATCGCGTCGAACTTCCGCTCGTGCATCAGGAGGTAGTTGCGGCCGTCGTCTACGACCACATGGGCATTCGGCTGGGCGAGGACGCGATCGGCGTCGCGATGGTAGAAGCGCATGAAGCGGGTGACGGCGGGGACGAGTTCGACCACGGTGACGTCGATATCCGAGTGGCGGGCCGCTGAGCGAAATGTCGTGCCCATCCCCATACAAACCACCAGCGCGTCGCGCGGCGAATCGGCGAGCCAAAGGGGCAGGTGCGCCATGAGCTTGTTGCCGGTGACCAGCGCGGTCATGCCGTAGCCGTTCACGAGCAGTTGGCGCGCCATGGGAAGGCTGGGGATACCGACGGAGGTCGTCGTCGCGGCCGCCTCCTCGACGTGGCCGAAGATTTCGTAGCCGGCAAAACGGGAATAAATGACGTCGCGATATGGATCGCCGATGGTCGCCAGCATGAACGCGGTGGCAATGAACATCGCGGCATCGATGAAAAGGCTGCGGCGAAGGCCCAGCGGGTGAACCGCGAGCAAGGCGATTGACGCGATTGCCGCGAGGGCCGCCGCGATCGTTCCACTCCGCGCCGCGCCAAAATGCGGCACAAGCAGGAAGCCGGCGGCAAGCGAGCCGAGGATGCAGCCGATGGTGTTCCAGGCGTACAGCTCGCCCACGCGGCGCCCGATGGTGCGGGCGTGGTTTGTGTAGCACCGCACGGCGACGGGGAAGGCCACGCCCAGCAATAATGCCGCGGGCCCGACCATCATCAGCGGCGGCATGAGCAGGCGACCGCTGCCTTGGTCCATGTATTTGAATATCGCCAGACCATAGGCCGCGGCCAGTGCGACCCCCAGCTCAAGCCGCGCCAGCGCCAGCAAAGGGTCTTTCCATCGCTCGACCATGCCGCCGAACCATCCGCCCAGACCGATCCCCGCAAGCATGACGGCAAGCATGGAACTGAAGGCATAAATGGAGGTGCCTTCATAGAGAAGCAGCATCCGGCTCCAGACGATCTCCAGCGCCAGCGAGACAAAACCGCTGACGGCGAAGCAGACGAGGACGGTGCGCCGCACGCGCCGCGAAACGGAGTCGTCGGCGGCAGCCAACGACGGCGCGGTCAGCGGCTCGGAGGGCGGCGCGTTGCCCATCGCGCGGGCGGGCAACAAAATGAGAGCGCCGACGGCGACCAGCCCATTGATCGCGGCGCCAACCAGCACCGTGCGCGTTTCTCCGATTGCTCCGATGAGGACGAAACCCCCGGCGAGAACGCCGGCCATGGCGCCGAGGGTGTTGAGCGCATAGAGCGTGCCGACGACGCGGCCAACCAAGGCGAAACGTCGCACCCCATAGGCACACAATGTGGGAAGGGTCGCTCCCATGAGCGTGGTTGGAACGAGCAGCGCCGCCACCGCGATGAGGATCTGGCCGAGGGTCAGCGCCGCGCGCGAATCACCCGCCAGCGTGTAGATCGCGTGGTACAAAGGGATGGGCCAGGAGTTCATGCCCAGCGACAGCAGCGCCGTGGCCCCGATGCCCGCTTCGAGACACGCGTAGAAGAGCAGTGGCCGGCGCACTCGATCCACGAAGCGGCCGAAGACGAAGCTGCCCAGCGCCAAACCGGCCATGAAGACGGCCAGGATCGTGCTGGTGGCGTAGACGGTGCTGCCCAGGGTTCGGCTGAGCATTCGCAGCCAGACCACTTCGTATATCAGCCCGCTGGAACCCGAAACCAGGAAAAGCAAGCAGAGCGCCAGGGGCAAGCGCCGGGGGGTAACGGCGAGTTCGTTCGGCGGGGCAGGTACAACAGCGGCGCGAAATGAATGCGGGGAGTCCACTGGCAAACCATATTACAATACCCGCGGCTCCGTCGCACGGTTTGGCCAGGCTAGGCCGGCAACAAACACTTTCATCCCGCCAGCACGACGGCGCGGCGGAGGGTGCGGCCGGTCAGCACGATAAACGCGGGCAATACCAGCGGCCGAACGACGAACGTGTCGATCAGCATTCCCAGTGCGAACGCGAAGCCCAACTGCACCAACACCTGCACGTCGCCGGCCATCACGCTGCCCAGCGTCGCCGCCATGATCAGCCCGCAGGACGAGATCACCGGGCCGGTGAAGATCAGCGTTCGCCGCGTGGCCTCGACGCAGGGCAATTGGCGGCTCTCCTGCGCCAGCCGCATCGCCAAGAAGATGCTGTAGTCCTGCCCTACCGCGACCAGGACGATGAAGAGCAGCATCTGCACCTTCCATTCCATCCCGTGTGCCCCCAGGATTTGGAACACCCAGCACGCCAGCCCCAGCGTCGTCAGGTAGCTCAGGGCGGTGGCGGCCAGAATGAAAATCGCCAGGAGAAAATCTCCCAGCACGAGGCTGACGACGAGCAATATCGCCCCCAGGGCCAGCATGGCGATGCGGCGAAAATCCTGCTGAGTGACGGACCGCATGTCGATCATCTCGGCGGTCGCGCCGGTCAGGTAAATCCGGGCGCTCAGACCACTCCGAACCGCGGCGCGATCGGCGGCCCGGGCGATATCCGATGCGTCATCCAATGCCGCATGGCTCAGCGGGGGCACCTTGAGCACGGCCGAAAGCCGCATGGCCCGGTTGTCGGCGCTGACAAACTCGGCCGTGACCTTGTCGTGGGCGAGGAGTGTCACCGCGGCATTTTCCGCGGCGGAGACATGCACGCCCAAGGGCAACGCCAGGGCGCGGACGTTGTCCACGTTGGCGACGGCGCGAATATCGGCGAGCATTTGGGCAGAGGCGGCCAGCCACGCTTCGGCCGATTGCGGCTGGTCCGCAACTGCCAGCACCGTCACCGGCGCGATTTCGCCGGTGGGCCAGTGCCGCTCGATCATCTCGGTTCCCCGGCGGGCCGGGTAAGTGGATTTGAGGCTGAACAGGGAGTCGTAATTCCATTCGACATGCAAGCCGCGCACGGCTGGAAGCAAGAGCGCCGCCAGGGTAACGCCCATCACCAGCCGCGGGCGAGTCACCACAAAGCCGGCGATGGCGGGCCAGAGCGTTCGCCGGGGTTGAGGCGCGTCGCCCTGAGAATGGCGGCGATTGGCGGGCCAGAAGGCGCGCGGGCCGATGAGTGCCAGCATCGCGGGAACCAACGTCGCCGCCGCCGTCGCCGCCACCAGCAGCGCCAGCACCACTGCCGGTCCGGAATTGCGGTAGATGCTGAACCGGCCGAAGCAGAGCATCACCAATCCCGACGCGGTCATTGCCGCCGACGATGCGATGGCCGCAATGCTGGCGTCCAGCGCCAGCGCGATCGAATGGGCCGCGGAGTGCCGCTGATCGAGAAACTCACGGTAGCGGCTCATGAACAGCAGCGAATAATCTACACCGGCTCCATAGAGCAGAACGAACGTGAAGATTTCTTCGGCCATTCCGCTGTGAAGCCCAAAGCGATCGGCGAACGCCAGCAGCTTGAATGCAACAATCGCCGCGACGCCGATCGCTCCCAGCGGGATCATCGCGGCCACCGGTGCGCCGTAGACGAGCAGCAGAATCACTACAACCGACACGAGCGTGACGGCCAAAGTCTTGTGGTCGCTCCGCTCCATGGCAACGCCGTAGTCGTAGCCATAACCGGCCGAGCCTGTGACGGACGCCGACAAACCCGGCGGCAACGGATATTGTGCGACGATTTCCTGCGTGTGCTTGACGAGACGCGACGCCTGTTTGGTGATGAAGTTGTAGGGCAGACTGACCGAAATCAGGGCGGCGCGGCCATCGTCGCTGATCAGTGGATTGCCTTTGCCGGCCATCGCCAGCGACGCCGGCGTGCGAATGGAAATGTTGGTCAGTTCGTCCGCGATCGCTTCGCCGGGGCGCGGCTTGGCGATCGAGGCGGCGATATGCTCCACGTCCGCGAGATCATCCGGGATCAGAGGCGCTTCCCGGCGCTCGAAGACAATGACGATCGAGCTCAGCCCGCTCTTGTCCCCGAAGCGTCGGGACATCTCGTCCAAGGCGATGTGGACCGGCACACTGGGAGGAAGAAGGTCGGAGCTTTCGCCGACGGTGGAATCGGGAACCGGCGCCAGCAGCGCAAGAACGCCCGCCGCAGTCAGCCAAACCAGAAGCACAAGCCAGCGAAATTGATAAATGAACCGGCCGATAACGCGCGCAACATTACCTGACGCATCGCGCCGTGCAAAGGCACCCGGTTCTTTTAACTTCTCTCCGTCCTTCTCCGCGTCTTGGCGTCTCGGCGGTTCAACTTCTTTCGCTGGGGACCGCAGCCGGCGCAATCTTGAAATTCATCCTTTTTTCGCAACGATACGGCGACGGAGAATCGGCTATGAAAGTATTGTTCGTCGGCGGCACGGGGATCATCAGCACGGCTTGTGTACGGCTCGCGGCACAGCGCGGAATGGAAGTTCACGTGCTCAACCGCGGAAAAACCCAGGCGGAATTGCCTCCAGACGTCAAGGCGATCCACGCTGACATTCAGGATGAAAACCAGGCCGGGGCCGCGCTGGAGAATCGCACGTTCGATGTCGTGGCGAATTTCGTCAATTTCGTACCCAAGGACATCGAGCGCGATTTTCGCCTGTTTCGAGACAAAGTTGGGCAATACTTCTTCATCAGCTCGGCGTCCGCGTACCAGACGCCGCCGGTGAATTACCTCGTCACCGAATCCACGCCGCTGGCCAATCCACATTGGGAGTATTCGCGAAACAAAATTTTGTGTGAGGAGCGGTTGGCCGAATATGGCGAGAAGGGTTTTCCGGCCGTGGTGGTGCGACCATCTCTAACATACGGCGACACGCTGATTCCGCTGTCGGTCACCAGTTGGACGCAATCCTGGTCGACCGTCGATCGCATGCTCAAGGGCAAGCCGATCATCATTCACGGCGACGGAACGAATATCTGGACGAGCACGCACAATTCGGATTTCGCCAAGGGTTTCCTTGGGCTATTTGGAAACGCGCGGGCGATTGGGAATGCGTTCCACATCACCAGCGATGAGGTGCTGACATGGAACCAGTGTTACCAGATCGTCGCCGACGCCGTGGGGGCGCGGCCGAAGTTCGTGCATGTCTCCTCCGAAATGCTGACGGCGTTCAATCCGGAATTGGAAGGCTGGCTTGCGGGAGGTTTTTCCAACAGCGTTGTGTTCGACAACACCAGGATCAAATCATGGGTTCCGGATTTCCTCGCCACGACCGGCTTCAAAGAAGGAATTGGGCAGACGATCAGGCATTTCCAATCGAACCCGCGATTGCAGGTCGTGGACTCCAAGTTTGACCAATGGTGCGACCGGGTCATCGCCGCGATGGAGGCGGTGCGGCCGCACTGATGGAGCCGCACCCCAGCCGGCCCGCCGGCAAAATACGCTCATTGACCCCCTGCCGTTTTCCCGATACAATCCGGAGCGAAATGTCAGCCGGCAACTTCATCATCGGCCGAATTATTATTGCCCCGGAAAATCTCGGGTAGGGCTGATGGTTCATCAAGAAAATTTCCAAGCCCTGCCCAACGGCGGGGCTTTTTGTTTTTATCTCGCTCCTGGACAAGAGAACCATGAAAACACGACGCATCGAAATCTACGACACGACCCTTCGGGACGGAACGCAGGGCGAGGGATTCAACCTCTCTCTTCAGGATAAGCTCCTGATCGCGCAGAAATTGGATTTCCTCGGCGTCGATTACATCGAAGGCGGATTCCCCCTTTCCAATCCCAAGGATGCCGCCTTCTTCCGCGAGATCGCAAACGTCAAGCTCAAGACCGCCAGGATTTCCGCGTTCGGCATGACCCGCCGCCGCGGGATGAAAGCCGAGGACGATCCGGGAATGCGGGCCCTGCTGGAGGCCCAGACGCCGGTCGTCACCATCGTCGGCAAGACCAGCCAATATCATGTCGAGAAGGTGCTGGCCGTCACGCTGGAGGAGAACCTGGCGATGATCGCCGAGACGGTCCGGCTGCTGGCTTCAGCCGGCAGGAAAGTGGTTTACGACGCGGAACATTTCTTTGATGCGTATCGTCAGAATGCGGAGTATGCGCTCAGGACGTTGCACGCCGCCGAGGAAGCCGGCGCAGTAGTGCTGGCGTTATGCGACACGAACGGCGGCAACCTTCCGGAGTTCGTTGCCCAAACCGTCGCCGAGGTGAAACAGAAGACTTCCGCGCTTCTGGGCATCCATACGCATAACGATGCCGCCCTTGCCGTCGCCAACGCCCACGCCGCGGTGCTCGCCGGGGCCGATCATGTCCAGGGCACGATCAACGGCGTCGGCGAGCGCTGCGGCAACATGGACCTCATCCCCCTGATCGCCAATCTCCAGATCAAATATCATCTCGATTGCCTTTCGGGCGGCTCGCTTCGGCATCTCACGGAAGTCAGCCGATATGTTTATGAAATCGCCAACCTGAACGCGACGGCGGGTCAGCCGTATGTCGGCAGCAGCGCTTTCGCTCACAAGGGCGGGATGCACGTGCACGCGGTCCAGAAGGATGCCGCGACTTACGAGCATGTTTCGCCGGAAACCGTCGGCAATACGCGCAGGGTCCTCATCAGCGAATTGTCGGGAGCGAGCAATATCTCCGCCAAGATCGGCCAGAAGTTCGACATCGAGCAGGACAAGGCGCTTCAGCGCCGGCTGCTGCAAAAAGTGCAGGTGATGGAAAACGCCGGTTTTCAATTCGAGGCGGCCGAGGCAAGCTTCGAGTTGCTGGTCCGCAAGGAGATCGGGCGATACAAGAAGTTTTTCGATCTGGATCACTACCGGGTGACGATCAACAAGCATGGCGGGGACGATCCCATTTCCGAGGCGACCGTGAAACTGCGCGTCGATGGAAGAATGGAACATCACGTGGCCGAGGGGGATGGCCCGGTCAACGCATTGGATAGCGCGCTGCGGACGAGCCTGGGCGGGCATTATCCGCAGATCGGCACGGTGCATTTGACGGATTACAAAGTTCGCGTGATCAATTCGCACGATGAGACGGCCGCGCAGGTTCGCGTCACGGTCGAATGCCGCCGCGAGCGGGCCGACGGCTCAAAGGAAACGCTGGGAACGATCGGCGTCAGCGGCAACATCATCGACGCCAGTTGGCAAGCGCTGGTGGATGCGTACGAGTGTCACCTGATCCATTGTCAGGAGGAGCAGGCTGGTTCGAATTCGGCCGAGGCGGCTTCGCGGTAATGCGGACAGAGCCGCTCCCGTGTCGGCCCGGACCGGGGCGGCACGTTCCGGCTCTGTCAAATCGATAAATCCTCCAATCCATATTCCCACTCTCCCCGTAGAATCCCGAGCCAAGGCCTCTTACACTGATGTAACATGACCCTAATCGCCGAAATGCCCTTCCAGCGCCTTCCCCGGCACATTGCCGTCATCATGGACGGCAATGGGCGCTGGGCCATACAGCGCGGTCTGCCGCGGGTGGAGGGGCATCAGCAGGGGGCAAAGACGGTTCGCGCAATCGTCACGGAATGCGCCCGCCTTCGCCGCGAATTCGCAGCCCCCGATTTCCTCACCTTGTATTCCTTCAGCCTCGAAAATTGGAAACGCCCCGCCGATGAAGTCACCTTCCTGATGCAAATGTACATCGACTATCTCCGCAACGAACGGCCGACGATGATGGAGAACAACATTCGCTTCAAACAGATCGGCCGGCTGGAGAATTTGCCGGATTTGGTCCTGGATGAGGTGAATCGGACGTTGGCCGAGACAGCCGCCAACGACGGGCTGCAGTTGAATCTGGCCTTGAATTACGGCAGCCGCGCCGAGATCACCGACGCCGTGCGGGCCATTGCGGCCAAGGTGGCCTCCGGAAAACTCGACCCGCGCGACATCCGCGAGCAGACCATCAGCGATCATCTTTACACGGCGGGCCTGCCCGATCCCGATGTCCTGATCCGCACCGCCGGCGAAATGCGGGTCAGCAACTATCTTCTCTGGCAAATCAGCTATGCGGAACTGGTGGTCAGCCCCGTGCTTTGGCCCGATTTTACGGTGGAAGATTTTCACAAGACGCTGGCCGAGTTCGCCTCGCGTCATCGTCGCTTTGGCGCGCTGGATCAGACCAATACGCTGCCCGCCGGCTCGCGCTGATTGGCCTCACCCTTCCAATCCAATCTTTGACCGCGGAGCACGCGGAGATCGCTGAGAAGGACCGAGAAGAATTCGTTTTCGCATTTCTTCTCTGCGTCTGTCTCCGCGGCCTCCGCGAACTCTGCGGTTAAATTAAACCTTGAGATCAAGGAGTTCGCACGATCGATGAAAAATGTCATCTAAACAGGACCGCGGCTCTCGCCCGTTGCCAAATCCGGCAAAATCTAGATGATGCCCCCGTCGCCATTTCCTACGATGCAGCAATCATTACGTCAGCGTCTCACCTACGGCTCGCTCATGCTGGCCGGCCTGCTCGCCCTGCTCTACCTGGATTACTGGGTCGAGCAAAACACGTGGGGATGGGTCAAGCTTCCAAACCTTCATCCCCCGAGGGAATTCGGCCTCGGCGGCGTGGGACTTTTGCTGGCGATGATTTTTCTTCTCCCTCTGGCAACAACGGAGGTGGCACGGCTCTTCGTCGCCGAACAAATCCGCCCCTACCGCTTCCTCGCGGGCCTCGGTTCAGGGCTGCTGGCGATTCACGCCTTCCTCACGCAATTTCCCTGGTTCCAGCACATCGCCACTTCCAGCCTCGCTTTCATCATCGTCGTCATCATGATCCTCGCCGCCATCCGCCGCGCCAGCGGACGCCACACCGAGGAGGCGATCACCCACATGGCCGGCACCGTTCTAGCGATGCTGTATCTCGGCGGCCTCGCCTGGTTCCTGATGGCGCTGCGCGTCAAACACTCGGCCGATCAACAGCATGGCTTTCAAGGATCCACGGCGGCGGTGGTAATGATTCTGCTGGTGGTGAAATTCGCGGACATCGCCGCGTACTTCGGCGGCCGAGCCTTCGGCCGGCACAAGCTCATTGCCTGGCTCAGCCCGAGCAAAACCTGGGAGGGCCTCTTCTGCGGCCTGGCGACTGCCGCCCTGATCGGGCTGGCCTGCTCCATCATCTGGCCCAGCCAGTTGTCCACCCTTAATTGGCGGACGGCTCTCCTCTTCGGAGCCATTATCGGCGCCGTCGGGCAAGTCGGCGACCTCCTGGAAAGCCTCATGAAGCGCGACGCCAAGGTAAAAGACAGCGGCGACATCATCCCCGGCTTCGGCGGATTGCTGGATGTGATCGATAGCCCGCTATTGGCCGCCCCTGCCGCTTATCTGCTGTTCAGCCTGTTTTAATCGCCGACCCTGTTTGCTTCATCGCTACATTTACCCAATCTTACCAATTGGATGTTACCCTGGGCCGCTGGGCTGGAGGTTCGACCTCTCGCTTTTTTGCAGGTTTGGTGCGAAAATCTCCATCAGTTCATGCCCGCCGGCCCTTCGCTCAAGGCCGGCGGATACCTCAGCGGCCGGCAAGTCAATCCCGGCGCGGGGATTGTTGTGCAGTTGAATATCACTCTTGAACAACCCGAGAAGAAACTGGCGCTATTCGGCTCGGCAGACCGAAATCTGCGGTTGATCCGCGACACCTTTGGCATCCAGGTCATCGGCCGGGATGATGAAATCCGTTTGCTGGGCGAGCGCGAGCAGGTTGGCAAAGCCGCCGCCGTGCTCGATCAGTTGCAGCGCGCCCTTCGCCGCCAGGATTGGCTGAGCGTCGAAGAGGTCGGCAAAGCCATCGGCCGGGCAGCCGACGACGGCCGCCTGCGTTCCGCCGACGAGCTCGACGTTTTTCACGCCAAGGGCGGACCCATCAGGCCAAAAACCGCCGGCCAACGAAAATACATTGACGCGATCCTGCATCACGATCTGACGTTTTGCATTGGCCCCGCGGGCACCGGCAAGACGTATCTCGCCGTCGCCGCCTCCGCCAGCTTCCTCAAGCAAGGGCAGACAAAGCGAATTGTTTTGGTGCGGCCGGCGGTTGAGGCCGGTGAACGCCTCGGGTTCCTCCCCGGCGACATGCAGGCGAAGGTAAATCCTTATCTCCGCCCGCTTTTCGACGCTCTGCACGACATGATCGATATCGAGCAGGTCAAGCGATTCATGGTCAACGACGTGATCGAAGTCATTCCCTTGGCGTTTATGCGTGGACGAACGCTCAACGACAGCATTATCATTCTCGACGAGGCCCAGAATACAACTGCGTCTCAAATGCTTATGTTTTTGACTCGGCTGGGCCATGACTCCAAAATGATCGTCACGGGCGACACGACGCAGATCGACTTGCCCAATGACGTCCGTAGCGGTTTAATCGACGCGATGGAAAAGCTTTCCGGCATCCGCGGAATCGGCATGGTTGAACTGGAGCAAGCCGATATCGTTCGGCATGCCCTGGTCCAGAATATCGTGGACGCGTACGAGCGCAACGGCGACGAACCTGCGGCTAAGCGGCGGCGGAAGGACCGGGAATGATGTTCGGCTTGGAGCACCGTTTCCGCAGCAGTCAGCGCCGCTCGGCGATCCGCGAGGGCCGCCACGACTTCGAAGCCCGCGCCGCGCCGCCGATGCGCGACTTGATCCCATCCGTGGCGATCGTGTTGGGGTTCTGGCTGGCCGTCACCCTGCTCCTGCTGCTGCGTAAAGACGTGGTGCCGTATCGCGTTGGGGATTACGTTCCGCACGACATCGTCGCCCGCGTCGATTTCCCGTTCGTAGACGAGGCCCTGCACGACCAACAGGTCAAGGTCGCCCGCGAGAACGCACCCCGCGCTTATCGCCAGGTCGCCGGCGATATCTGGGCCAAAGTTCAGGATTATCTCCTGGCGCTTCCCGACACGGTTCACGGCCGAGCCGCCGAGGAACTCGATTCGCCGCTTCGCGACATTCTCGATAGCGGCGCGATCACCGAGCTTGAACAGGACCGCCTCGGACCCGACCGCCAGCAATACAATTCCGACGTTCGCCAATTCGTAGCTTACGCCAAGCAACATCTGGTGGCCGAGGATGAGCCGCTGGTGATTCTCAAGCAAGCCGACCGCGACGAGGAGAGCCGCCTCGCCGCCCAGTTCCCCACCCAGGAGCGCAAGGCGGTGCTGCTTCCGCCGCCCGCTGATTTGCAAAACCCGCAGTCCTCCAGCAGCGAGCCGCCGCGAACCATCGACGTCGCGAATGTCTACGGAACGAACCTGCCGGAATCTCTCCAGGCGCGCCTGGACGAAGCCGCCGGGGGATTTGGCCTGGGTCTGGGCTCGAAGATCGCTCGCATCACTTTTTCGGAACTGGCTGCCGATTCCAATTATCAATACGACGACCAGGCCACTCACGAGTTGCAAAACCAGGCTGAGGACGCGGTCGGAAAAAGTGCAGCCGTCGAATTCTTCAGCCGCAGCGCCAAAATCATTTCCGGCGGTTCGACGCTCAGCGATCGCGATCACCAGATCCTGGTTTGGGAAAACAGGGCCTATTACGATTCATTGACCGGCGACAGTTATAAGATCTGGCAATATCGTCTCGGCCTGGCGCTGGTGGCGGGCATCCTGACATTCATCCTCGCCGGTTACGTCGCCCGCTATCAGCCGCGGTGCATTCATAACCACGCCCGAGCCTTGGCCATGGGCGGGCTGCTATTGGCGATGCTCCTCCTGACGGAGGTCGCGGGCATAGGCAACAGTTCGCTGTTCATCTTCGGCATTGCCCCGACCCTGGTGGCGGCGCTGATCATGACCATCTCGTATGACCAGCGATTTGCCCTCGGCGTCACGACGATACAGTCCGCCATTGTCACCACCGCCCTCAACCAGGGCCTGGAATTTTTCCTGGTTTTGTGGGTCGGCGTGCTTTGCGCCTGTTATCTCCTGGATGAAATTCGCAGCCGCAGCAAGCTGATCGAGGTGGGCGGCGCGGCCGGGGTCGCCATGATCATCGCCACTGCCGCCGTCGGCGCCATCGAGATGGAGCCGATTTCGTTCATCGGGCAGAATTGCCTTCATGTCGGGGCCGCGGGTTTCGCCGCCGGATTTGTCGTCCTGGGAATTCTCCCCTTCATCGAAAAGGCCTTCCGCATCACGACCGGCATGACGCTCCTGGAACTGGCCGATGCCAGCCAGCCGCTCCTCCGCAGGTTGGCGCTGGAAGCCCCCGGCACGTACAACCACAGTTACGGCGTGGCGACCCTTGCCGAGGCCGCAGCCGAAGCCATCGGGGTCAATTCATTGCTCTGCCGCGTCGGCTGCTATTACCACGACATCGGCAAGATCAACAAGCCGGACTATTTCGTCGAGAACCAACTGGGCGGCGAGAACCGGCATCTCAATCTCAGCCCCAGCCTTTCGCTTCGAATCATTCAGGCGCACGTCAAGGACGGCGTCGAACTGGCAAAGGAATACCATCTCCCCAGCAGCATCCAGGCCATCATCCAGCAACATCACGGCAAGACCGTCGTTGAGTATTTCTTTTCCAAGGCCGTGCGGCAGAGCGACCAGCAACCCGACGCCGCTTGCCCCGAGGCAACTGAATTCCGCTATGAAGGTCCCAAGCCCCGCAGCAAGGAGGCCGCCATCGTCATGCTCTGCGATATCGTCGAGAGCGCCTGCCGAACGCTGGCCGAGCCCACCGCCAGCCGGCTGGAAGCCAAGGTGCACGAGTTGGCCCGGCTGCGGCTGGAAGACGGGCAGTTCGATGATTCCGATCTGACCCTGTGCGACTTGCAGCTCATCGAAAAGGCGATCGCCAAGACCCTGCTGGGCATTTACCACGGCCGCATCGCCTATCCGAGCGCCGAGACGATGGACGCCTCCGCTGCTCCCAGGGCGACAACCGCCTGAATGGTGTCACGGCCCCCGTACATTTTGCCCCTGCGACTCGACATTCACGCCCCCGTTGGTGGCCGATATGTGTCCGCCCTCCGCCGCCAAATATTGGCAGCCCACGCGCTTTTGCGCTCGCCGCTGAAGGAGCTTTCCCTCGCCATCGTCCCGCGGCGGCAAATGGCGCTTCTCCATAAGAAGTTCCTCCACCGATCAGGCCCGACCGACGTCCTGAGCTTTGAGCTCGATCATGATCCCCGCGGCCGCGTCGCCTCCGGCGAAATCATCATCTGCCACACCATCGCCCACGAGCGGGCACGCAGTCTCGGCCATCGCGTGGCCCACGAGTTGCTCCTCTATGCCCTCCATGGATTGTTGCACTTGTCCGGTTTCGACGATAGAACCCAATCGGCTTTCACGATGATGCACGCCAAGGAAGATGAGATTCTCACTGGCCTGGGTGTCGGCCCGGTCTTTTGCAAACGGAGTTCATAAATGCCTCTCTACCTGAGCATCGGGGGAGCGGCGCTGGCGTCGCTGCTCTCGCTTTTCTTCTCCTCGATGACTTATTCGCTTCGAGAGTATTCCCGCCCTCGCCTGGCGGAATTCCTGGGCCGCCGCGATTCCGACAAGTGGTTCGAACCCATCACCGAGAACACGCCGGACCTGACCTTCCTCACCGCCATTTTCCGCCAGTTCTCCAACATTCTCATCTGGGTCCTGGTCTTCGCCTCCTTCGAGCAGACGCACTACGGCCCGCTGATCCGCTACACGATGACGATCCTCGTCGCCGGCGTCATCGCCGTGTTCCTCGCCGTCACGATTCCCCACGCCGCCGCCAGGTACGCCGCCGCTGAACTCGTCGGGTTCTTCGCGCCGGTCCTTCACGGACTGCGCCTGACCTTTTCCCCGCTGTCGAAGCTCATGCATGGCACCGATGATGTCGTCCGCCGCGCTCTCGGCGCCAGCGAGACCGAAACCGAATCGCAGATCGAGAATGACATCCTCTCGGCCGTCGAGGAAGGCGAAAAGGAAGGCGTCGTCGACACTCAGGAACGCGAGATGATCGAATCGGTCATCGAGTCCCGCGACACCACCGCCGGCCACATCATGACCCCGCGCCAGGATATCTCCGCCCTTCCCATCGACGCCACGCTCGAGCAGGTCAAGGATTGCTTCGAAAAATCGCGGCATTCCCGCATTCCCATCTACGAGCAAAACCTCGATCACGTCGTCGGCATCCTCTTCGCCCGCGATCTCCTCAAGCTCCTCGGCCAGCCCAATCCGCAATTCTCCATCGGCCAGATCATGCGGCCCGCCACCTACGTCCCCGAAATCAAGCCGCTCAGCGATTTGCTCAGCGATTTTCGGCGCCAGAAAGTGCAGATCGCCGTGGTCCTCGACGAATACGGCAGCGCCGCGGGCGTGGTCACCATCGAAGACGTCGTGGAGGAATTGGTCGGCGAAATCTCCGACGAACATGAAACCGATGAACCGTCAATGCTGAAGAAACTCGACGATAAAACCGTCGACGCCGACGCCCGCATCCGCATCGAGGACGTGAATCGGCTGGTGGGCCTGAATCTCCCCGAGGACGCCGGCTACGAAACCCTCGGCGGTTTCCTCAGCACGACGCTGGCGCGCATCCCCGAAAAAGGCGCGATCTACGAGCACGACAAAGTTCGCTACACAATTCTGGATGCCGAGCCGCAGCGCATCAAGCGCGTGAAAATTGAAATCCTCCCGCAGCCGGTGGCGGAACCGGCATAATACCGCACTCATCCCCCTGCCACCGCCGTGAGCGCATAGGTCTTTCCCGCATCCGTATCGAACTCAACAACCCCCGCCTTCACCGCTCGAACGCTTATCGCCGAATCCCCCAGCCGCACCGCCACCGGAACATCGCTCCGCACCCGGCACACTCCGCCCAGAATCGATCGGATGCTCGCCGACGCCAGTCGATGTTTTTGCCACGCCATATCTACGACAAACCCGCCCCGCGCGCACAGCCCACTGACGAATCCATCCGGCCAGGCCGCCGGAAGCGACGGGAGCAAATCGATCTGCCCCTCGTGCGATTGCAGAAGCATCTCGCACATCCCCGCGGTGATTCCGAAATTCCCGTCGAGTTGGATGGGCGGATGAATGCCGAACAAATTCGTCGAAGCCCGCCCGAAAAACCCGCGGAGCGTTTTGTGCGCATGTTCCGCCTGATGGAGCCGCGCCCAAAGCGCCGTCCGCCAGGCATAGGTCCATTCCCGGTCGCTATCGCCGGTCTGGCCGCGCGATTCCAGCGACTTTTCAGCAGCCGCCGCAAGGTCCGGCGTCGTCTCCCAATTGATCTGCCGCCCCGGAAATACGCCGAACAAATGCGATGTATGCCGATGGTGCGGGTCCTTCTTGTTCCACTCCCGCTCCGTCGCGTCGTTCATCCATTCCTGGAGTTGTCCCCACGAGCCGATCTTCGGCGCCACCAGCGCATCCCGCATCGCCGCGATCTTCGCGCGATCCTCCGCATCCGCGCCCAGCGTCTCGCTGGCTTCAACGTAATTGCTGAACAAATCCCAGACGATTTCCTGCGAATAGCTGACCCCATCCTCATCCGGACCATGTTCCGGCGACCACGCATCGGGCACCACCAGCCGCCCATCCGGCAGACGCTTGAGATGATCTTCCCAAAACTCGCAAACTTCCTTCATGATCGGATACGCGAAATTCCGAAGGTATTGCTTGTCTCCTCCAAACGCATAGTGCATCCAAAGATGCTGGCAATACCACGCGTTGGCGGTCTTGTCCCATTTCCAACCCATGCCGCCAAAAATGTTATGGCTCGTTCGCAGCGCCCAGCCGCGCGCCGGCCCGGCGGGCGTATCGAAATCCTTTTCCTGTGCCGTCGCCGTTCGCCAAATCGGAAGCTGACTCCGAATCAGATCCAACAGCGGCTCATGACATTCCGCCAAATTCGCCGGCTCCGCCAGCCAATAGCACATCTGCACATTGATGTTGACGTGATAATCGCTGGACCACGGCGGCGTGTTGCTGTCGTTCCACAATCCCTGCAAATTGGCCGGCAACGAACCCGGGCGCGAACAACCGATCAGCAGATACCGTCCATATTGAAACAGCAGCGCCTCAAGGCCGGGATCCTCCGCACGGTTCTTCACATAGTCCGCGATCCTCTCGTCCGTCGGCATCGCCAGCCGGCTCGGTGCGCTGGTCCCCAGATCGATCTGAACCCTGTTAAACAGGGATTGATAGTCACGCACATGATCCGCCAGAAGAGACGGATAATCCGCCGCCGCGGCCGCGCTGATATCGCGGGAAGCGGGCGCATCCGGCTCCTGGCCCCGCCAATTTCGGCCGGCATCCATCACATAATTCGTGCGCGCAGCCACAAGCAGCGTCAGCGCGTCGCATCCTTTGAAATGCAGCCCGGCTTGATCGGATGTAACCGTCCCCCCGTCGCCCTTCACGCTCAGCAGAGTTTCATAACTCAGCCCGTTGCGAAGCGCTCCCGCGGTTTTCAGTGAATTCGCCGAGGCCACAGCCTGGGCGCGATGACCATCCTTGAGCAACACGTCGCCGCTGTACGCCCCGGGCGCATCCGCCGTCAGCCGAACAACCAGAACATTGCCAGGATGCGAGCAAAAGTATTCCCGGCGATAGTGAATGCCCCCGCTTTGGTATTGCACGTGCGCCACGGCTTGGCCGATATCCAGATCGCGACGGTAATCGCTGTACGCGGTCTGCCCCGGCAAGTCGATCAGCAGATCGCCGAGGGATTGATACGCCCCCATTCTTCCGTAATCCCCGGTGGGATTCTCATCGCCGGTCCACAGGCTGTCTTCGTTGAGCACGACGCGTTCCCGCGCAACGCCGCCAAAAATCATTCCGCCCATTCGCCCGTTGCCGATCGGCAAAGCCTCTTCCATGCACTTTGTCGCCGGCTGGCTATACCAGAGCGTAAGATCAGCCTGATCCGCAGCCGCTGGGGCGCTGTTTCCCACCGCCGCCAGAAATAATATTGCCGCGCCCCAACACGCCCAATCCGCCATGTGAAAACTCCGCAAGATGTTCCTTTCCGCCAGAACCGTTAGCTCTATGATAACGACTGCGGGCAACCACGCACTCTACAGCGGTTTCTCGCATGATTTGCTCTCCATGCCCGCGCTCGCTACCGTTTTGCAATTCGTGGAAGCGCACGATTATCAGAGGAGGAAGTCCGTGGAGAATATGCCCCTTTCATTCCGTCTGACGATGGCGATTGCCGCCATCCTGGCCGGGTGCGGCACTCAGGCTTCTCGGCCTGTTTCCATCGATACGACTGCTGCGGCCGGCTCCACGACTCGGCCAATCTTGAGCGTCGATCTTTCCGCCCCCATGGCGCTGCCGCTTTCCGGCCATTTGAAAATCGGTGGACGCAATCCCCAAGGCGTTGAGATCAACGCCAACAGTCAATACCTCACAAAGGATGGCAAGCCGTGGACTCCGGTCATGGGCGAGTTCCATTATGTCCGTTATCCCCACGAGCAATGGGAAGATGAAATACTCAAAATGAAATCCGGCGGAGTCACCGTCGTCTCCACCTATGTCATCTGGATCTATCACGAAGAAATCGAAGGCCAATTTGATTGGACCGGCGACCGAAACCTTCGCCAGTTCGTGCAGCTCTGCGCCAAGCACGGCTTGTATGTCTACGCGCGAATCGGCCCGTGGTGCCATGGCGAAGTCCGCAACGGCGGGCTGCCCGACTGGCTCCTTAAGAAATGCAAGGTCATCCGCCGCGATGATCCGACGTTCCTGGGCTACACCGGCGCTTTTTATGCCCAAATTCGCAAGCAGCTCGACGGTCTGCTCTACAAAGACGGGGGCCCCGTCATCGGCATCCAACTGGACAATGAAACCGGCAACGCTCCGCGATATCTCCTGGCGCTGAAAAAGCTCGCCGTCGGACTCGGCTTCGACGTGCCCCTCTATTCTTATACGGGCTGGAATCGTTCCAAGGGTCCGCCGGATGAGATGATCCCCTTCTACGGCGGATATCCCGACGGCTTCTGGCTGGACGAGCCGGGAGTTTCCAAAGGCGGCCGACGCCAATACGTCTTTACGCGCATCCTCGACGACGCGAACATCACCGAGCATCTCACGTCCAGGCCGGGTTCGTTGATCCTAAACCCAGGCAGCCGGTATCCGTACCTGACCTGCGAAATCGGCGGGGGCATGGCGATCTCTTACGCGCGCCGCCCGTACATGACGGCGGATGACATTGCGGTCCTGCCCCTGGTGAAGATCGGTTCCGGGGCGAACATGCCGGGATATTACATGTATCACGGCGGCGGAAATCTGATTGGAAAGCTCGGTACGCTCCAGGAATCGCAGGCCACCAATTATCCCAACGACCTGCCGGTCATCAATTACGACTACCAAGCCCCGCTGGGTCAGTTCGGCCAGGTCCGCGATTCCTATCACGCCCTGCGCCTGCTGCACACGTTTCTGGCGGATTTCGGTTCGTATCTCGCGCCGATGCAGTCTTTTTTGCCAACCACGATGCCGAGTTCTCTTTCCGACGTTCAAACCCTCCGCTGGGCTGTACGCTCGGACGGTCATCGCGGATTCATCTTCATCAACAACTACGAGCGGGGCGCCGAAATGCCGGATCACGGAAATGTGCAATTCACGTTGAAACTGGCGGACGGCGCCCAAACCGTGCCCGCGGCGCCAGTCAATATTCCCAGCGGCTCGTACATGATCTGGCCGTTTAATCTCGACCTGAATGGGACGCTCCTCAAATCCGCCAGCGCCCAACTTCTTTGCCGACTGAATGGCCCCGTTCCCTCCTATGTCTTCTTCGCTCTGCCCGGCGTTGATCCTCAATTCGTTTTCGAATCCGGCCCCGTTTCCGCGACCGGTGGAACATTGCTAGTCCGTGCGCCCGATGGCCGGCAAGCCCGCGTGCTGCTCCTGACGCGCGAGCAGGCCCTGCATTCCTGGAAAGCCGACATCTGGGGCGCCGAGCGTCTGCTGATCTCTGCGGCAAACCTGGTCTTCGACGGCCCCACGCTTCGTCTCCAAACCGACGATCCGCGAAATCTGTACGTCTCCGTCTTCCCCCCTCCCCCCGAGCCGCCGACCGCCCGAGGCCAACAATTGGCCCAATCCGCCGACGGACTTTTCGCGCGTTATTCCGCCACGATTTCCCCAAAAGCATTTGACGTAAGCGCCCGGCAGACCAGCCCATCCGGCTTGCCTCGGCCGCTGCGCATGGGAAAAAGGAGAAAACCTGAGCCGCCCGTCGATGCCGACTTCGACGCCGCCGCGACGTGGCAAATTACCGTTCCCCATAACGCCCTGGACGGCGTTCAGAATGTTTTGCTGAAGATCAATTACGTCGGCGACGTTGCCCGCGCCTACATCGGCGACCGACTGATCGACGACGACTTTTACTTCGGCCAGCCATGGGAAATCGGCCTCAAGGGTTTTGCTCCCGAGGTCCTTGAAAAGGGAATCACCGTAAAGATCCTGCCCATGCCCAAGGACGCCCGGATTTACATTCAGGAAGATCGCCGGCCGCGCTTGCAAGCCAACGGACAAATCCTTGAATTCCACGGCGCCGACCTTCTCAGCGTCGCGCCGGAGATGATCTATGAAATCTCCATGCAATAGTCGGATTAATAAAACGGATTTGTCGGCGTCCCCCCGAGGACAACTTGGCCATAGCACAGAGCGGGCATGTCCCAGCCGGCCATGATGTGGGCAGAGACCGCATGCAGATCGCGGAAGGCGCGCTGGACGTGGCCGCCTTCGTAAAGCCCCTTGCCGCCTTGAGCGTCCAGAAGCAACTCGACGGCGCGGGTGACGGTCCGCACGGCAAAGGCTTGATCGCGCCGGCTGCGGACTCGATCCTCCAGGGATGGCGTCTCACCGGCCATGATCTTGTCGATCGTCTGCGTCAGCGATCGCCGGTATAGCAGATCGGCGGCATCGATCATCGCGGTGGCTTCGGCGAGGCGCAACTGAATGGCGGGGTTTTTTGCCTGAGGCGCATAATCCAGGCCCCACACCCGGGTCTTCATTTCCTGTAGGAAGCTCTCGCTTGCCCCGCGCGCGATGCCCACCGCCGGGGCGCAAATACCCAGCGTAAACACGGCCCAAAGCGGTGCGCGATAGAGGGGGCTCGCGTGGAGCTTGCCGCCGGGGGCCTGGCCGGTGACGAGTTGGTCGTAGCGGACGGTGCGATGCTCGGGAACGAAAGCATCATCCACCATGACGCTTTTGCTGCCGGTGCCACGCAAGCCCAGAACGTGCCAATCATCGACGACGCGGCAGTCGGCTTTGGGCACGAGCACCCAGCGGATCTCGGGGGCTCGCGCATCGCCGTTGGGCGGACCGCCGGCGGGCGGAGGGCCGGGGGGCGGATCGCATTTGGCGCCCAGGAGCATCCAGTCCGCGCAGTCCACCCCGCTACAGAACGACCATTTCCCCGACAATGAGAAGCCGCCCTTGGCTAATTTCGCGCGGCCATTGGCGGCGAAGCTTGAGGCGCCGAGCGTTCGGTCTTTTGCCCAGTATTCCTGCTGCGCTTCCAGCGGCAAAAGAGCGACGAACAGATCGTGCATTCCCAGAAGGTTCCAAACCCAGGCGGCCGATCCATCGCCGCGGGCGAGCACGGCGGCGATCTCGAAAACCGTGTCCGCGCGCACTTCCGGCCCGTCGAATCTGTTGGGCTTCAAGAGATAAAAGAGACCGGCATCCCAGAAAGCCGCGATGGTTTTTTCGGGAACTCGACGGGCGTCGCTGGTGTCGCCGGCGCGCTCGGTTAAGAGCGGGACCAGCGCGCGGGCGCGGTCGAGAAGGCTTTGGCGCGAATAGGACAGGGCCCGCTCGCCGGATCCCGGGGATCCTGTTGGTGATACCGTGGGTGCGTGAGGTTCCATCCCGATGGATAGTATAGCGGCCGCCGGCGGGAGCGGAAACATCGCGCGGGCGCGTCGAGGCCGACGCGGCTAAACTTTGAACTTGCGGGTGAGTGCGCTTAAACCGCCGTGGCCTGCTGGAATTCCTTGCGGCGGTCGGCCATCTGGGCCTTGAGCCTGGCCAGGATGGAACTGTGCATCTGGCTGACCCGGCTTTCGCTCAGGTCCAGGGTCAGGCCGATCTCCTTCATCGTCATCTCTTCAAAATAATAGAGGATGATGATGAGGCGTTCGGCCCGGGAAAGACCCTTGGTCATGAGTTCCTTGAGGTCCTTGCGTTGGATTTCGCGAACCGGGTCGGCTCCACGCTTGTCCTCCAGAACGTCGATCTCGCGGACGTCCTTGTTGCTGTCGGTTTCGAACCACTTGCGGGAGAGCGAAACGACGCCGACGGCGCTGGCGTCCTTGGCCATCTTCTCGAATTCGGGGATGGAAACCTTCAACCGGCTGGCGATCTCAGTATTGGTGGGTGATCGGCCGAGTTCGGCCTCGAGGGCCTTGGCCGCGGTGTCGAGCTTGCTGGCGCGGGAGCGGACGAGGCGGGGAACCCAGTCCATCGAGCGAAGCTCGTCGAGAATGGCGCCGCGGATGCGCGGAGCGCAATACGTCTCGAACTTCACGCCGCGTCCCAGGTCGAAGGCGTTGATCGCGTCCATCAGGCCGAAAATGCCCGCGGACATCAGATCGTCCAGTTCGACCTCATCGGGGAGCTTCACATGGATCCGCTCGGCGTTGTAGCGGACCAGGTGGAGATAATTCTCCATCAGCAGGTTGCGCAGTTTTTCCGCCTTGGTTTTTTTGTACTCGATCCAGACTTGCTTGATATCCTTGATTGGCGGCTTGGGCATGTATCCTCCCGGTCCCTGGGTCTTGAACGCGGTGCGCATTTTGATTTATCGGTCACCCTGGGTCGGGGTGGCCAGACCTTTTTTAATTTTTTCCTCGTGGGACTTTAAATTTTCTTTGAGCATTCTGCCGGCCATGCCGCCCAGCACTAGTCCGATAACCAGCGTGGCCATCATGGCCGTCAAAGCCCGCTCGACGGTGGTGGTGAACGTGTTGTCGGCTTCCAGGCCTCCGACGACCAGGCAAACGGCAAAGACGATGAGAGAAGCAACCGCGGCTATTCGACTGGCCATAGATTAGCTCCTATTTCCTGAACCATCGGCTCATTCGGTTAAAGAATCCACCGCTACCGTCGAGGCTCGGCGCTACGCCGCGCTCGAGGCGCATGGCCAGTTGGCTGATGTACAAACTGGCCGGGCAGCGTGGGCTGGCCAGAAGGAACGGGGTGCGGCGGCGAACGGCGGCGGGGACTTCCGGGTCGCTGGGGATGAACCCCGCGTCCATCACGTGCACGGTCAGGAATTGCTTGGCCACCTTGGCGATCCGCTCATATACCAACCGCCCTTCGCCGGGCCGGCGAACCTGGTTGACCAGCAGGCTCAGCGGTCGATCGGGGGCATCCCGGCTGATGACCTTGATGACCGCATAGGCATCGGTGATGGCCGTGGGTTCGGGCGTGGTGACGACCAGGACCTGATCGGCGGAACGCGTGAAGCTGAGAACGTTGGGGCTGATGCCCGCGCCGGTATCGATGAGGATCACGTCCGTCCGCGCTTCCAGTTCCGCCAGCGCCGTGACGAGCCGCTGGCGATCATAGTCGCTCAAATCTGCCATGCGCGCCAACCCCGACGCGCCCCCGATGAGGCGAAATCCGCCGGGGCCATCCACCATGACATCGGCGAGTTCGCGCTTGCGCGAGATGACGTGCGAAAGATTGGACGGGAGATCGATATTGCAAAGCACGTCGGCGTTGGCGAGGCCCAGGTCGGCGTCCATGAGAACCACGCGCTTGCCGACGGAAGCGAGCTTGATCGCCAGGTTGACGGCGATGTTGCTCTTACCGACGCCGCCCTTGCCGCTGGTGACGGCGATGACGGTGGCGCGGCTCGCCTGGCGAACGATTCGCCGCAGTTGTGTTGCCTGATCGATCATGACGGACATGGGGTTTCCTTTTCTTGGCTACCTCGGTCAATTACTGCGCCGGTCCGGACAGGATGAGTTGGGCAAGCCGTCTGGGCTGGCCGACCTCGATATCGTCGGGAACGTCCTGTCCGGTCGTGATGTAGGACAGGCTTTTGTTCAGCTTGTGAATGACGTTCAGCACCACGCCGACGTGCGACGCCTCGTCCAGCTTGGTGAAGATGATCTTGTCCACGCGGACCTCGCTGAAGCGGCTGATCGCCAGTTCCACGCATTTCTCGCTGGCGGTGGTCGAGAGAACCAGATGAACCTCATCCGGTTTGGCGGCGGCGAGGAGAGCCTTCAGCTCGCTGAGCTTGAGGGCATCGTTGGGGCTCCGGCCGGCGGTGTCGATGAGGATGAATTCGCAGTCTTCCATGGAGCGGACGGCCGCGGCGGTTTCCTCGGCTGTGCCAACGGCTTTGAGCGGAGAGCCGATGATGTCGGCGTATTTTCGGAGCTGATCGATGGCCGCGATTCGGTACGTGTCCAGCGTAATGAGCCCGACGCGGCGTTTTTCGCGGAGCTTCAGGTTGGCGGCGAGCTTGGCGATGGTGGTGGTTTTTCCGACGCCGGTCGGGCCGATCAGCGCCACGACATGCGGGCCGACGGCTTTCGTGCGGACAATGGGGCCCGCGGTGGGCAGAAGACGCTCGATCTGCTCCGCGAGCTTCAGTTTTACGAACTCGCTCTGGCGGGCATGCTCCGGGCGGATTTGCTTCTGAAGCGTCTTGATCATGCCGGCGGCCAGTTCCTCGGCCACCTGATTCTGGATGAGTTGGTTATAGAAATCGAAAAGCTCTTCGGGGATTTCGGGGCAGCGCATCCGATTGGAGTGAACGACCAATTCCTTGACCATCCCCTTCAAGCTGCTGAGTTCCTGAATGAAGCCCAACATGGCGACGTTCTGGCCGACGGGTGTTTCCAGAAGTTGGCGGCGCGCCTCGGCCGGCGGCTTGACGGGCACGGGCGCGGGGCGAGCGGGCGGCTGCGGCCGCGGGTTGCGGTCGGCAGCGCGAACATTGCGGGTGGCGGTGATCTCAAATATTTCCCGCCGCCGCAGGCCCAGCCAGCGGTTCTTGTAAAAGCTCCGAGTATGCAAAATCATGGCGTTCGGCCCCATTTCCTGTTTCACCTCGGTCAGGGCCGCGCTCATGGTGTTGGCTTGAAATGTCCTGAGGTCCATGGCAATGCACCTTCACGCCTGTCACTGAAAGCAGGTCACCCGCAGCGCGGGTTCACCCGTTGAGTCCAACCAGGGCGACGGCTTCAACCGTCGCCTCCGGCACGATTTCGTTGTAGCCCAGCACGGCCAAATTGGACGCGCTGTATTCGATCATTCGCCGCACCGCGGCGCGGATTTGCGGCCCGCAGAGCAGCACGGATAAACGACCCGCCTGCGTCAGCTCGGCGCTCTTGGCCACGATTTGCTGCACGATCTGCTGGGCGGTCTGCGGCGGCAGCGTATTGGTCGTGCCGCGGTCCGATCGCTCCAGGTGGCTGCTGATCAATTCCTCCACGGCTGGATCGAGCGTGAGGCACCAGAGGCGGTCGCGATCGTCCACGTATTGCTTGCAAATCGTTCGAGCCAGCGCGTGGCGGGCGTATTCGCTGAGAACTTCCAGGTCCTTGGTCCGGGAGGCATAGTCGCTGACGGTTTCCAGGATGGTTTCCAGATCGCGAACCGGAACGCGCTCGCGAAGCAGGTTTTGCATCACCTTTTGCAGTTCGCCTGGCTTGACGAGGGTTGGAATGACCTCCTCGATCAGCGCGGGAACGCGGACTTTGAGATTGTCCAGAAGGTTCTTCACCGCCTGCCGCGAGAGAAGTTCGTGGGCGTGGTTCTTGATCAGTTCGGTGAGATGCGTGGCGATGACGGCGCTGGCCTCGACGACGGTGTAGTTGTTCAGATCAGCCTGGGGTCGCTGGGACTCGGTGATCCAATAGGCCGGCAGACCGAAGGCGGGCTCGGTGGTCTTGGTAGCGCCGGCAATGGGGCCGGTGGTGGCGCCGTTGTCCATCGCCAGGAACTGCTCGGGATAGGCGACGCCCTTGCCGACGCTCTGGCCCTTGATGCGGACGACGTAATCGTTCACGCCAAGCTGAATGTTGTCGCGGATGCGCACGGGAGGGACGATGATGCCGAGGTCGAGGGCCACCTGGCGGCGAACCATGCTGATGCGGTCGAGGAGATCGCCGCCCTTGGTCGTGTCCACCAGCCGCACCAGGCCGTAGCCGACTTCCAGTTCCATCGCGTCGAGGTCCAGCACCTTTTCGATTTTGTCGGGTTCTTTTTTGGCGGATTTGTCTTTTTCGTGGGCGGCGGCGATGGCGACCCTCTTCTGGCTCCGCGACACGGTCGCCGCCAGCAGGGCGCAACTGGTGCCGAGCACGAACAGCGGGCCCTTCGGCAGGCCGGTGAACATCATCAGCACGATGAACACGCAAGCGATGAACAAGGCCTTGGGCTGGGCGAAAACCTGGCTGATGACTTCTTCGCCAAGATTGTTCTTGCTGCTGGTGCGGGTGATGATCAGGCCCGCCGCCAGGGAGACGATAAAGGCGGGGACCTGGCTCACCAAGCCGTCGCCGATCGACAATTTGGTGTACAGCGCCAGGCAATCCAGCAGGGACCAATTGTGCTCGAACATCCCGACGTACAGGCCGCCCAGGACGTTGACGAAAGTGATGATGATGCCGGCGATGGCGTCGCCGCGGACGAATTTGCTGGCGCCATCCATGGCCCCGTAAAAATCGGCCTCCTGCGCGATATTGGAGCGCCGTTTTCTCGCTTCCGGTTCGTTGATGGTTCCGGCGTTGAGGTCGGCGTCGATGGCCATCTGTTTGCCGGGCATCGCGTCCAAGGTGAATCGAGCGGCCACTTCCGAAATGCGCGTGGCGCCTTTGGTGATGACCGCGAACTGAATGACGACGATGATGATGAAGATGATGACGCCGACCGCCAGCGAACCCTTGGTGACGAAATTGGCGAAGGTGTAGATCACTTCGCCGGCGGCGGTCATGGCGGTGTTGGCGTCGCCGGCCCGGTCGCCGGCCGTGAGAATCAGCCGGACGGTCGCGACGTTCAGCACCAGGCGAAAGAGGGTCAATGCCAGCAGAAGGGACGGGAAGACCGCCAGCTCAAGCGCGCTGGAAACATAAGTGGTCGTCACCAACACAATGACCGACAGGGTGATGTTGAAGCAGAGCAGGATGTCCAAAACGCCCGTCGGCAACGGAACCAGGATCACCAGCACCAGGCTCACGAACGCGATCGGGAAGATCATCCCGCGGCTGTCGCGGAACTTGATCAGCAGAGGATGGGCGGGAATGGCGGCCATTTGAAATCGTGCGGCCCGCCGACTTTGAGTCGGCGGGTCCGGTCATGCGGGGATCGGATGCCTCACCTTTCCGGTTAGTTCGTAAACGTAAGCGAGGAGTTCGGCGACGGCGGCGTAGAATTCTTCGGGGATTTCCTCGCCGACATCGACCATTCGATAAATCGCCCGCGCCAGCGGGGCGCGCTCGATGATGGGAACGCCGGCCTCGACGGCCAATTCCCGGATGCGCTGGGCCATGAAATCCATGCCCTTGGCGACGAGCTTGGGGGCGCGCATTTTGGATTCCTCGTACTTCAGGGCAACCGCGTAGTGCGTGGGATTGGTGACGACGACGTCGGCCTTGGGGACGTCGTTCTTGAGCCTTTGCATGTGGCGTTGGACGGCGACCTGCTTGCGCCGCTGCTTCATGATCGGATCGCCTTCCATGCTGCGCATCTCGTCCTTGACCTCTTGCTTGGTCATTTTCAGCGACTTTTCCACGCGGAAGCGCTGGTAAACGTAGTCGAGGATCGCCAACACCAGCAGCACAACGCCGACGCGAAGGCAGATGTTGAACACGATGTCGGCGCCGAGGGCGAAAATCTGGAGAAACGATAGCTGCTGAACGCAAATGATCTGTCCGAGCCGGCCGCCGATGGCCGACCAGGCCACCGACCCCACCAACACGACCTTGAGCAGGTTCATGAGCAGTTGCAGGCCGCCCTGCCCGAAACGGAACATTTTGTTGAAACCGCGCACGGGGCTGAGGGCGGCGAAATTCATCGCCAGCCGTTGCGGGGTGAAATTGAACCCGACCTGGAGGACGTTGCCAACGATGGCGATGAGGGCCGCGCCGGCCAAGAGGGGCGCCAGGGCGATGGAGACCTCCCCCACGCTGTTGAGGGTCAGCTCGCCGGCGCCGCGGACGCTGAAATCGGACAGGGACGAGCCGGCCAGCGCTTGGGCCACGACATCGCGCAGGGTGAAGATGAGCTTGGGTCCGAACCATTTCAGCAGGTACAGAGCGCCGATCAGCAGCATGGCGCTGGTGAGATCGTGGCTGCGGGCGATATTGCCCTGCTGACGAGCTTCCGTGCGCCGTCTGGCTGTCGGTTGTTCGGTCTTATCGCCTGAGGACTCCGCCATATGCCAACTACCTCATCGCTAACGCCGTCATCGCGGCGCGTACATCCGCAAGACAAGCTGAACCATGCCGCCAAGCTGGCCGCGGATGATTGAACTGCTCAAACTCAATCCAAGGATCAGGACCATCGTTCCGGCCAGGGTGCGCACGGAGATGCCGGCGGTCATGATGTTCAACTGCGGCACGGTTTTCCCAACGAACCCCAGAACCATATCGACGATGAGCATGGTGACGAGCATGGGCGCGGCCAATTGCATCGCCAGCACCGTCGCCCCCTGGAACACGGAAATAATCGTGTCCAGCAGCGGGCGGCTCATGGAAACGGACAAGAGCGGCAAGGCCGCGAAGCTTTCGAAAACGCCTTTGATCATGGCCAGGTGCCCGCCGATGGAAAGAAAAATCAGGAGAGTGAGAAAAAAATAGAGATCGCCGACGACCGAACTCCCCCCGCCAAATTGGGGGTTGAAGGTTTCGCCTAGATTGAGGCCCATTTGCTGTCCCATGATTTCACCGGCCCATTGCACGGCGATGAAGACCAGGCTGAGGATGAGCCCCATGGACGCGCCGAAGATGATCTCGCCGCCAATGGCCGTCGCCAGGCCCCAGGATGTGGTTGGAATCGCGACCTGGACGGAGAGGTTCGGGGCAATGGCGGCGGCCAGAACGCACGCGATCAGCGCCTTGACGCGCTTGGGGATTTGCGTGCTCCCCAGCAGCGGCGCCCAGATCATCATGCCGGCGATCCTGAACAGCACCAGCACGTAGATCGGAATGAAGTTGAGCGCGACCTGAAGCATGATGGTTTCAATCAGTGAAGCCGGCCGCTCATGAACATATCCACCGCATATTGCATGAGCCGGTGGCTCATCCACGGCATCAGGGCGATGGCGGCGGCGACCATGGAGACGATTTTGGGAATGAAGGTGAGGGTCTGCTCCTGGATCTGCGTCAGCGCCTGGAGCAACGAAATGGTGATGCCCACGATCAGTCCGATGACCAGCATCGGCGCGGAAATCGACAGGGCGAGCAACAGCGTATCCCGAATCAACTCGGAGGCTTGCTGCGAAGACATGGCCAACACCCTTCCTTGAGCGTCATCGATCGCCTCAAACGTCCATCCATGGACGCTCTTTGATTTGCGGCGATCTAAGTTACAAAACTACCCATGAGGCTGGCCGTAATCAAGTGCCAGCCATCAACCAAAACGAACAGCAACAACTTAAACGGCAAGGAAATCAGCGTGGGCGGGAGCATCATCATGCCCATGCTGACCAGCACGGCGGAGATGACCATGTCGATGACCACAAACGGCAAATAGACGCGAAAGCCCAGGAGAAACGCGGTCTTGAGTTCGCTGAGCATGAAGGCCGGAATCAACGCCGTGGTGCCGACATCCTGCCACGTCGAGGCGCGCTTCTGGTGCGCGAACTGCATGAACAAATCCACGTCCGCTTCGTTTCGGCTTTGATGGATCTGCTCGATCATGAATTGGCGAATGGGTTTCATGGATTCGGACAGGGCCTGCATCTGGGTCATCTTGCCGTTCATGTACGGCTGAAGCGCGCGGTCGTTCACGCGCTGCCAGGTGGGACCCATGATCAGAAACGTCATGAACATCGCCAACCCGATGAGAATCTGGTTGGGCGGAAGCTGCTGCGTGCCCAGCGCCTGGCGGAGCAGGGCCAGCACGATGACGATGCGGGTGAAGCTCGTCATCATCAGCAAAATCGCCGGGGCCAGCGACAGGACCGTCAGCAGAATGATGATCTGCATCGCCGCGGAAAAATTCTCGCGCTTGGATAGGTCTGGAAGCTGGCGTTCGACGCTGGCCACCGGATTGTCGGTGGATGGCATTGCCGTGTTGGATGACATCGCCGGCAAAGCGTCATCCGCCAGCGCGCCTGCCGGCAATGCGAGAACCAAACAGACTAAGCACACGCCCCGCACGATCTCTTTCACGAGAGCATCCTTTCTCCTCGTGTCGCAACGCGCGCCAATTTATCAGGTGTTTTGTGAAACGATAGAGCGAGCGCGATAATCTCGAGATTTTCTTTTCGCTTTTTTGAATTTTTCCCCGGCGCAGTTTATGCGCTGCCGAGTTGGCGCGCCACGTCGCGGACTTTGTCCGATAGACCGGCGAGTTCCCTTCGCGTCGTTTCCAGAGTTGGATCGTCGGCGATGATCTCATGCGAATCGTCGAAGCGCTCCTCCGGCGCAGTGGGAGTTTCGGCAAATCCCTTTCGGGCCAGGCCGAAGAATGAATCGAATCGCCGGGCGGCGGACATGGATTCGTCGCGAGCCTGCGCCAGAACGCCGGCGGCTTCTTCGGGATCGCTGATCTCACACAATGGGTTGAGGTGCGAGCCGGTGTCGCCTACCAATACCAGCCGTTTGCCAAACTGAATCACCAGAAGGTGTTGTTTCGGGGAGATCGGACATCGTGCCAGGACCTTCACCGCGGAGTTGGCGCGGACGGGGGCAGCGCCGGGAAACAGACGCCGGGCGCCCCCGCGCAGAAGGAAGATCAGGCCAACCACCCCGGCGAGCGCCAAAATCACGCGCGTGGCGCCGAATGCAGCCGGCGATTCCGAAGGCGGGGCGGATTTCGCCCCTGCCCCCGAAGAATCCAGGGCAATCGGCTGGCTTTCCAGCGAATCCTCCGCCGAGATGGACCTGACATCGAAAGCCGGTTTGGATGCGGCCCCGACGGGTTGGCTAATGGCTGGAACGGCGGCGAGGACCGTAAGGAGAAAAAAAGGCCCCAAAAGCACTCCCCATGAGCGCATGACGAGAGGGAAGTTTTTGGCTGACTTCACATCCCCTCCTCTTTGACGGCGGCCACGATCTCGTTGACGCGCACGCAGAAATTGTCGTTGAGGACCAGCACCTCCCCACGGGCGACGAGGCGCTCGTTCACAAACACATCCACCGGATCCCCCGCGAGCTTATCCAGCTCCACGACGCTTCCCTCGGCGAGTTTGAGAACCTCCTCGACGAGCATCCGGCTGCGCCCCAGCTCGATCTTGACGTTTAGCTCGACATCCCGAAGCAAGTCGATGCTGGAGACCTGCGCATCAGCCATGACCTGCTGAAAGCTGGGGAGCCTGAAGGCCTCGGCGTCGGCGCCGGGGAGTTGGGAAGCGACGGCCGCGCCGTCCTCTGAATTCGCCTGCTGCAAAAGCTGATCGATGGAAGGGTTTTTGGACCCATCGCCACCTTCCACGGAGTCTGGGCCGTCGAGGTTGGCCTGCTTCAAGAGCGCATCGACGGATTCCCGGCTCGGGGCGGCGTCGTCGCCGGCTGCCTGCGCGGCTGCATCGGCTGGCGCGGCGGCCTGAGCGACTACGGGCGCGCGGGCGGGCCCATCCGCCGGTGCTGGCGCGACTGTCGGGGGAACCGTGGGCGGTGCGGCAGCGGGCGGTGCTGCTTCTGGCGGTGAGGCGATTGGATCAGGCCCAGTGGAATCGGCGGGAGCCGGTTGATCGGCCATGGGTCACCATCCTTGGTGATCGGATGCTCGTCGGTTTTCTACCGCACGCCGAGCCATCCATTAGTAATCGGTGCGAAACGGAATGCACCGAGGAACCAGGACATCGTCGATCAATCCTTCGCCGACGATTTCGTCCAACTGATATTTCACTTGTCGCCGAAGCGTTTCAAGGCCCGGCTCGGATCCGCCCCCGAGCTTGTCGGGGTCCGATTGTGCAATTATGGTCCGAATCCGGTCCTGGATCAAGGCCGCGTGCTCGGCAATCATCGGTTTGACTTTTTCGGCCATGTCTTTCTTGCAGGAAAGGAATATCTGGATGTCGTAGATGAAGGTCCGGCCGTTTTGCTTGTTGGGGAAGCGGGCATCGAGCAATTGAATCTCAGCCGTGGTGCTGGCATCGCCTGCACCGGACTTATCGCCGTCCACTTTCCCGCCTTTGTCCCCAGCGGTCAGATCGGCCGCGTTGGCGTTCCTGGCTCCTCCCGTGATGAACTTGAATCCCGCGAACAGGACAATGGCTTCGATCAACATGACGCCCCCGACCAGGACCGGGGTCTTGGCGAGCAATCCGCCGCCCTTGGCGGGCGCTGCCGCGGCCGGTGCGGCCTCGGGTCTGCCAGGCCCCTTCTTCTCCGCCGCCGGAGCGGCTTCGGGTTTTTTCTCTGTTTTTTCCGCCATGATACGTTCCGTCCCTTTCGTTGGTCCGATAAGCCGGGGCGCGCGCGCCACCCCATGCTCGCTCTATCGGCTCGAAAAAGACAAAACTCGATGAATCAATCGGCAATCGACCTGCGAACAATGCGAGCGTATTCAATGGCGCGGCGGGTCACTTCCGCCAACGTTTCGCGGACCATGAGCTTTTCGCCGGTGTCGCAGCACACGACGGTGTCCGGCGTCGCCTCGACATAGCGGATCTTCTCCGCGTTTATCACGAAGGCCTGGCCGTTGAGACGGGTGAGGGTGATCATGACAAGCGGCCTCGGAAACCAAAAACCAGAAACGAGAATGACGAATCAAATCCGAATGACCGAATGACGAATCGGCCGGCCTTTTCGGAATTCGGATTTTGGGTTTGATTCGTCATTCTGGTTTCGGGTTTCTGGTTTTCCTCTCCTACCTTTGCGTGTTCAGAAGATCAGTCAGCAACTGGTCGCTGGTGGTGATGACTTTGCTGGAAGCGCTGAAGCCGGTGGAAGCGATGATGAGGTTGATGAATTCGCGGGAGAGATCGACATTGCTTTCCTCCAGCGCGCCGGATTCCACGGTGCCGGTGCCGTTCTGGGTGGCGGCGCCGATGAGCGGAGTCCCGCTGTTGGGGCCCGGCTGGTAAAGATTCCCGCCGTCATTGATCAGGCCATTGGCATTGTTGAAATTGGCTAGCACGACCTGGCCGAGGGTTTGGGTAAGGCCGTTGCTGAACTGTCCGGTGATGGTTCCGTCGCCTCCGACCGAAAACGAGGTGAGTGTTCCGATCGGCTCGCCGTCCTGCGTGTCCATCAACATGTTCGAGGAAGTGCTGGCAAACGCGGTCATTTTGCTGAAATCGAGGTTGATGGTCTCCGGGCTTTCTGCGCCCGTGCCTGTGCGGTCGATGGAGAGTTGCGTTCCCGTGGATGAAAGCAGTTGTCCCGTGCTGCTGAAAGTCAGCGTGCCGTTGCCCAGAATCGAGCCGGTGGCCGCGGTAGTGTCCGGACTCGTGGCGTAGAAGCGCCAGGTATCGCCCGTGGCGCTGGCGCTCTCGAGCACGCTGGTCAGGTCGATGGTGATGGGATTGCCCAGCGAATCGTATGCGGTGATGCTTGTATGGGTGCTTTCGCCCGCGGGGTTGTTGGTGAAGGCGCCATCCGTTCCCCCCGCCATTGTGAACGGGGTCGTGCTACTGGTGGTATCCACCAGTCCCTGCGATCCGAGCGTCAGGGCGTTCTGAGTCCCGGTGTTTCCGATGATCGTGAGCTGGGCCGTTGTGCCGCTGGTCTGCAGCGTCGCGCCGGGCGTGGGGTTTCCCGGCTCCACGACCGTGGTGTCGATCGCCAACGACTGATTGATGAAATTCTCCAGGTCGCTGACGGTTGAGGTGGCCGTAACCGTGAACGAATCGGAGGGCAGGTTGCGCGATCCCCGCGTGCCCGCCAGCGTGAGTGTGTCTCCGACGTTCATCAGAGCGACCGGCGGCGCGGCGGTGCTGACCAGATTGCTCAAGAGGTCCGCACCCGTGGGCGCCGTGCCGGCGACGGTGGTGAACGCCTGGCTGGTGAGGAGGGTCGCGCCGCTTGCCACCGCGCCGCCGGCGTTGAGGTTCCCTTCCAGTTTGACGTTCTGCGTCGCCGCCGCTTCCGTTTCTTGACCAATCGGAATGGTGAGGTTCTGAAGGGCGCCGGAAATCACGTTTCCGTTGGCGTCCACGCCATATCCCTGGACAAAGGCGCCGCTGGCGGTGACCAGTTGGTTGTCGCCGTTGAGGCTGAACGTGCCGTCGCGGGTGAATTGCTGCCCCTTGGTCGAATTCAAAACGAAAAATCCGCTGCCGCTGATCGCCATGTTGGTGTCAACCCCCGTGGTCGAAAGTTGCCCCGGGGCGAAGTCCGTGGTGATCGCGGCAACCTGTGAGCCCATGCCTTCCTGGCTTGGGTTGCTGCCGCCGAAATCGCCGTTGGGTCCGGCGCTGGCTTGGTCCGTCACATAGAACTGCGGACTGAAAGAAATGGTGCTGGCCTTGAACGCCGTGGTGTTCGCGTTGGCGATGTTGTTTCCCACGATGTTCAACCAGGTCTGGTTGCTGTCGAGGCCGGAGAGTCCCGTGAACAACGCGCTGGTTAATGCCATGGCAAATCCGAAATTTGAGGACTTCCGTTTAAGAAAACTTCGGCCGCGACTCCGCCACGGCCCTGGGGCATCCGCAATCGCTTTTTCCTGCGGCAATCATGAAGACCCGGGCACGGTTGACGAGCCCGTCGCCGCCGTCGGAGCGGTGTTGGTGATCGACGTTACGTTGTTCAGCGGCATCGTGTCGCCGTTATTGATTGACAGATTTACGCCGTTGCTCGTCACCTGCACCGCCGTGATCGTGCCGCTCGCCGCGTTCGAATTCTCGTCCGTTCCCTGGACGTACTTGCCGATCATGTTGGCGGCCGAGGCGATCTGGTTCTGCTGCACCATCGTCGTCAGGCTGCTCTGCAAGTTGGTGGCCGATTCAAGTTGGCCGATCTCGCTCATCTGCGTCAGCATCTGGTTGCTATCCGTTGGATCGAGCGGATCCTGGTTCTGCAACTGGGTAATCATGAACTTGATGAAATCGTTGGCCGTCAGTGAATTCGCCGCCGAGGCGGAGGACGAACTCGTCGAGTTGGTCGCGGCCGTGCCGATTGCCGAAGCGAGAGAGTTTATTGCGCTCATAACTCAACTTTTCGGCAGAGGAAGGGGAGCGAATCCAAAATTCCGACGGGGTAATTTCGTGAAGCGCCAAAGCTGCGCGACATCGCGGCGAAACCTGCGCGAACAGTCCGGGCTCGATTGCCCTCAGGCGACGAGGTCGAGCGGATCGCGGTCGCCGCGGGCCCGGCGCCACATTCTGCGCAACACTTCGCGGCGTTGCTGTTCCTGCTCGGCGCCGCGACCGTCAGGCGATTGTTTCCCGCCTCCGTCGCTGTCGTCGTTCGGTCCGGAAGAATCTGCGGATTTCGACGCCTGGTGAACGTGCAGCCGAGCCACGCTCACGCCCTGCGTCTCCAGCGCGCTTTTCAGTTGCGAGAGGCTGTGGCTTAGAAGCCGGGTGGCCTGCTCAGTCGAGGTTTGAAACGAGGCCGACATCACGCCGTTGTCCATCCGCACGGTGATTTGCAGTGCGCCCAGTTCCGGAGGATCGAGCCGGATGCTCATGGTGCCGCCGCTCGGCAGCAGGGTCCCGGTGATCGCGGAGACCATCGACGGCTGGTTCGCCTCGGCAAATTGCGCGGCCGGGACCTGCGGAGCGGTTGTGGGAACCGCTGCCCCGGCAGTTTGGGCCGCGCCGGCCGCCGGCGGCTGAACCGCAGCGGTTTCCGCCAGCACCGGCAAAACGGGCGAAGGTGCGGCGCTTTCGCCGGCTTTTCCCTGGTCCGGCAATTGAGCGGCTGGTTGCCCGGCAGTTTCGGTGGCCTGCGAATCCGTGGCCGTCGTCGCTTCCGCCGCATTTCCGGTCGAATCCGCGGATTTGAACGGGGAAACGTCGGGCTTGTGCGCGACTTGATGCCCGGTAGCGGCGTTGGCCGTATCGCTCGATGCCGGATTCGCGGCCATCGCCGGGTGTGGCGCGGATTGTTGCGCCGCGAGCAGCGATGCCGGATCCGTCGCGGTTTGGGAAGCGGTCGCGGTCTGGGAAGATTTGCCATCGACGGGTTTGGCGGTCGTTGCCGTCGCGGCGTTGGCATCCGTTGCGGGCGGCGACGCCCCACCGCCGAGCGCCCGATGGGCCTTGCCGCGCAATGCCTTGACCGGGGTGGAGACTTGCGCCGCCGGTTCGGCGTCGCTTTGGGTTGTTTGCGCCGCATCCGCCGTTTGACTTGGCGCGGTGGTTGGGCCGTCCGAATCGGCTTCGCTCGAGGGATCGGGAGATTTCTGCCGCTTCTGCTGGGTATCGGCCTGGGTCTTTGGCTGCGCGGAATTGGTCTGCGATTTCCTGGTGGCCGCGTCAGTGGGCGTCTTGTTCGCTAATGGCGCGGAATTGGCCGCGGCGCGGGTCGGCTTGGATTTGGCGCGGGTCAACTCCTGGGAAAAGTTTGCGTCATCGCCGCTTTCCGTGGAATTTGAGCCTCCGGGCGGCGGAGGGGGCGCCGGGTTTGGCGGGAGAATATTCAAAACGGTGTTCATGGTTGTTTTCCGTCCGTTGCCGAGACCTGGGCCTGTCGGATGCGCTCCAGGACCCTTTGAATAAAAGCAGTTTCGTCAGGCGCCTTGAATTCCTTGATAATTTTCGCCGCGGTGCGGGTATCCATCGCCTGGAGATAATCCTGGACCGTCGACTCGCTCAGGGTCATGAAAATGGATTTGACCTGCTTGGCGGGCATGGCGGTGTAAAGGGACAGGCTGTTCTGGAAGCCGGCGTCGCTTTGAAGCCGCTGGGCCACCTGCTCTCGCGTCGCCAGGTCTTTTTCGCGCTGTTCCAGCGCGGCGCGATCGGCGGCCAATTTTTGGTTGGCCAGGTCGACTTGGCGCTTCAAATCGGCCAGCTCGCGCTGGCGGTGGTCCAATTCCAGCATCTGAGCGTCCACGGTTCGACGAATGAAATCCACCTGCTCGATCATGGACCCCGAATGCTTGTCGAGCAGATTGGCCAGATTCAGCGGCTGCAGCGCGGGCGCGATTTCGCTGGGCCGGGTTGTGCTAACCGCGCCGGGCGGCGGAAAAATGATCGCACGCACCTTGGAGATTTTGGCCTTGTCCAGCCGGCCCGATTGGAACAAATATCCCACCGCCCCGCCCAGGGCCAGGAAATTCATCGCCAGCGTCAGGATGATGACGAAGAAGACCTTTTTCATGAGACCCCCGCTCGGTCGATCTCGGCCTTGGTATTTTGCTCGTAGCTCAGCCGCATGGAGATTTCGTCCATTTCAGTCAGATCGCGGCGTTCGAGTTGCTCGCGCCAACGGGCAAAGCGGCGCTCGCGGAGCTTTTCGAGGATTTTCTTCCTCTTGGAGGCTTCGGCCGCCAGTCGCCGCGCCTTCTCCAACTGGACTTGCACGCCGGCCATTTTCTGGGCGACGCCCATGGCCTTTCGCTGCATGGCGAAAGCGTAGCGGCGATGCGCGGCGAGGAACGCGAGGTCGATGCGCCCAATGAGCCGGTTTTCCCGCAGGTCCTGCTCGACGGCGCGCACCGAGGCGTCGAGGGCCCGAAGCTCCGCATCGAGCGCGGCCATCTGCTGCTGGACTACCGCCAACTCGCGCTTGCGCTGCTCCTCCACGCGGGTCCGCTGTCGAAGAACGCCATCGAGTTGGAAGACAAATTTGGCCATTGTCCCTTCAATTCATTTCGCCGCCGCGCCCGCGGGCTTGGCTTTCAGCGCCTGCGCGCGCAGCGCCTTTTCCAACTGCTCGATCCAGGCGAACAACTCCGCCAATTGGCCGACGGATTGCTCCAGCGTCAGAGGCGCCGCCGCATCCTGCTGAAGGAACTGCACGATCCGCGGCCGGGCCTGGACGGCCAGGTCGAATTCGATGTTGGTCCCCGGCACGTAGGCGCCGATGTTCACCAGATCTTCGATGTCCTGGTAAATGGCCGTCAGAGCCAGAACGCGTTTGAGGTGGCGCGCCTGATCCACGTGCACGACGTCGTCGCGAACGCGGCTGATGCTCTGGAGCACGTCGATGGCCGGATAATGACCGCGATTCGCCAGCGAGCGGCTCAGCCAGATATGCCCGTCCACGATGCCTTTGACGGCGTCGGGGATGGGCTCGTTGAAATCGTCCCCCTCGACCAGGACGGTGTAAAACCCGGTGATGGATCCGCGCTGGCTCTTGCCGGCCCGCTCGAGAATTTGCGGAAGCAATGAAAAGACGCTGGGTGGATATCCGCGCGTCGCCGGAGGCTCCCGCGCCGCCAGGCCGATCTGACGCTGGGCGTGGCACAGCCGGGTGATGGAATCCAGCAGGAGAAGCACATTCATTCCCTCATCGCGGAAATACTCGGCGATGGTGCAGGCGACTTTCACGCATCGCACGCGCAGCAGCGGAGCTTCGTCCCCCGTGCTGACGACGACGACGCACTTCCGGAGGCCATCCTCACGCAGGCTTTTGTGGAGGAATTCCTGCACTTCGCGCCCGCGCTCCCCGACCAGCGCCACGACCGACACGTCCGCGCTCGTGTGCCTGGCGATCTGGCCGATCAGCGAGCTTTTGCCGACCCCGGGACCCGAGAAAATTCCCATTCGTTGCCCAAGGCCGCAGGTATGCAGAGCGTCGATGGCCCGGACGCTGGTGGAGATCGGCTGGTCGATGTTGATCCGCGACATCGCCTCAACCGACCGGGCGTCGATGCGGCGGCGCGTGCCCATGGGCAGCGGGGCTTTGCCATCGATCGGTTGGCCCAAGCCGTTGAGCACCCGACCGAGCAGTCGATGCGTGCAATTCAGGGTTGGCGCGGCGCTGAGATTTTCCACAGGGTCCCCGCGGGCCACGCCGCTTGTGGAATCCAGGGCCATCAGAAGCGTGCGGTCCTGTTGAAATCCAATCACTTCCGCGATCGATTCCTTCCCGCCGAAGCTGGTGATCCGGCAGAGAGATCCCACCGGAAGCGCCAGATCGGTGGCGTCGATAGTCAGCCCGCCGATGGCCTGGACCTGTCCGACCACGCGGTACGGCAAAGCGGATTCGACCACATCAACCTGCGAACCCAGGTAGCTCACGTGGCCTCCGCAGCCCGATCGGGCAGGAGTTCGGCAAAAATGCGGTCGAGCTGGGCATTAAGACTGCCGTCGATCTGGCCGTGGGCGGTGAAGACTCGCACCCCACCGGGGGCGATCGCCTGATCGGCCAGCAGATCGACGTGCTTCAACTGCGGCCAAGCCATGCGGAGATTGGGCATCTCGGTTTCAAGGATTTTGAGCTGCGAAGGATTCACGGCAATTCGAACGTCGGCGGCGTGGACGGCCAGGGCAAGGGCTTCGGTCACATTCCGGCACAGGACCTGGGGATCGACGGCCCCCTGCCGCTTGGTGACCCGCCGGGCAATTCGGCAGGCGAGATCAACGACCTCGCTGAGAACGCGGCTGTGAAGATGGTCACGGCTGTCGTCGAACTCGCGCACGGCCTGGGTCAGCGCCTCAATGAGCTTCGTCATCGCCGCCCCATGCTCCGTCAATGCCTGCGCGTGGCCGGTTGTCTTCCCTTCCTCGATTCCCTGGACGATGCCCTGGCGGCGGCCCTCGGTGCGCGCCTGGGATTTGATGGCCTGGGCTTCAGTTTGGGCCGCGGCGAGGATTTGCTCGGCTTTTCGCTGGGCGCGAAGGATCACGTTCCGCGCGGCGGCCTCGATGTCCCGCATTGAAAAAGCGGCAACGCTGATCGGGGCGTCGGCGGCTTTGATGAGGCCCATGTGAGTCTCCTAAATAAACCATGATTCAGGGACAACTCAGGCATATTTAGCGGCGGTGCGAAGCACCGCGGGTTCCGCCAATGTCCCAGAATCGTGGTCGCCCATTTGGCACGCGGCCCTGTGATTCAAACGATCATTTCCTTTTCGCCGCCGCGGCCCGTGATGATGATCTCGCCGGCGTCTTCCAGGCGGCGGACGATATCGACGATCTTCTGCTGAGCCGCTTCCACGTCGCTGACGCGCACGGGACCCATGTACTGCATGTCTTCCTGAATGAGCTGGGCGGCCCGTTCGGACATGTTCTTGAAAATCTTCTGCTTCAAATCTTCGCTGGCCGTCTTCAGCGCCAGGGCAAGCTCCTCGTTTTCCACTTCCTTCAGAACGGACTGGATGCCCTTGTCGTTGACCAGCAGGATGTCCTCGAAGACGAACATGAGGCGGCGAATCTGCTCGACCAGGTCCGGGTCCTCGGCTTCCAGGCCCTCCATGATCCCCTTCTCCGTGGAACGGTCGGCGAGGTTGAGAATTTCCGCGACGGTGTCCACCCCGCCCGCTTTTTCAAAGGTCTGGCTCACGATATCCGACAGCCGATGCTCCAGGCCGCGCTCCACTTCCTCGATGACCTCGGGATTGGTTTGCTCCATGTTGGCGACGCGTTTGACGACTTCGATCTGCTTTTGGCTGGGCAGTCCGACGAGGATTTCGCTGGCCTTTTGCGACGGAAGATGCGCCAGGATCAACGCGATGGTTTGCGGATGCTCGTCCTGAATGAACGTCAGGAGGTTTTCGCTCTCGGCCTTCTGAAGAAACGCAAACGGCGAGATCTGCACCTGCTGGGACACCAGCTTGATGATCCGAGTGGCCTCGGCGTCGCCCAGCGACTTGCGGATCAGCGCCTTGGCGTATTCCAGCCCCCCCTCGCTCATATACGTGTTGGCCAGGGCGAGGTGGTAGAACTCGCCGAAGATGTCCTTCCGCGTGTTCAGGCTGACTTCGCCGATGCTGGCGATCTCGCGGCTGACATCCTCGACGGCCTCGGGGGGAAGGCGCTTGAGGATTTCAGCGGCCTGCTCCTGGCTCAGCGAGAGCAGGAGGATCGCGGATTTTCGCACGCCGGTGAGTTCTGCCATGTTTCATCAGGGCCGGTTTTTTACCCCGGCCCGCTTTCCATCAGCGGTTGAGCCAGCGTTTCACGAGGTTCGCCGCCGCGTCGGGATCCGACGTGACCAACTGCTGGACCTGGTCCAGCACCTGCTGCGACTTCACCGTTTCCGAATCCAATTCCATGCCGTCGAGAGGATTGGAGCTTCTCAACGCCTGGCCGACCACGGACTCGTTGCCGTCGAGCGTCGGTTCCTCCCTCACGTGCGGAACATCCGCGGTCGCGGTCGCCGGCACGCCCTTGCGCACCATCATGGAGACCATGAACAGGCTCAGCGCCGCCAAAAGACCGACGCCGATTTCCTTGCCGTGGCGGCTGACGGTGCCGGCGAACGGCGAAGCGGCGGCCTGCTGCTCCACCGGCGCTTCCGTCGGCATGACGTCGCTGTAGGATCCGACATACAGCGCGTCATCGGTGACCGGGGCGCATCCCTTGATCGCGCCGCGGATTTGCAACAACTGCGCGTTCATGTACGTCGTCAGCGCGGTCGGATCGTCGGGGTCCTTCCCGTTCTCGTTCTTGTATGCCTGGATGAAATAGGTGCGCGGGATGCGAACGGAAGCGGCGAGGAGCGTCGCGTCGCCCGGTCCTTGCTTGATGACCTCGTCCTGTTTTCCGTGATCGGTGTCGAATTCGGATTTGTCGCTGGAGCTGGTTGACCCGCCTCCCCCGCCGCCGCTGGCGGGAAGGGACATCGCGGCGTTGGGCACGGCGCCGACTTCCTGCTGGGCCGCGGGCTCGGCGGTCTGCTCGTCGGTTGTTTCCTCGCTGCGCGTGGGAATCGAAACCGTCTCTTTGGGATCGACCGTGTGTTTGGTGGTCACCGTTTGCGAGGTGTTCACCTTGACGGTCACGCCGACGATCGCCCCGCGGATGTCCTGGAGGGCATCCTGTAGAATTTTGTTGCGGTAGTGGTCCTCCCACTGTTTCTGAAGTTCCACGCCCCCGTCGTCAGAGCCCATCGAGTCGTCGGACCGGTCCTTGATGGCATACGGCACGCCGTCAATCGTGACGTTGATATTGCTTCGCGCCAGGCCCGCTTGTGCGCCGCTGACGGTGCCCGCCACGGCGTCGGCAAGCTGGCGGCCGGCGGTAGTGCTGTTGCGGCTGGTCGTCACCATGACCGTGGCGACCGGCTGAACGTCGTTGCCGTCCAGCCGCCGCTCGGTCGTGGGATCGATCACCACGGCCGCATCCTGCACGCCGGGGAACCGCCTGATGATCGAGGCCAGCAGCCGCTGCCTTTCCTCGAGGAACATCTTCTCGGTTTTGTCGGGCGAATCGAGCCAATTCATCTGCTTGGTCATCTCATCGAAGCCCTGGTCGAAATTCCGCGGCAACGCCTGCGAGTAGCCCAGGACCGCCAGGACTTCGAGCTTGCAATCGGCCGGGACGAAAACCTTGTCTCCGACAATTTTGTGCGGGATCGCCTGGGTATCGAGCGTGGTGGTGATCTGCCCCAGCTCATCCTGCGAGAGCGACTGATCGAGCAGCGGGGACATCTCCGGCTCGGCCGCCCAGTGCGCCCACCACAGCAGCGTCATCACCATGATCGTGAGCAGCGAGACCACGAGCATCTTCTGCGTGGCCGAAAGGCCCGCGAGCTGCTCTTGAATACGCGTGATTTGAACTTTGAGAAATTCCATCGCTCAGCCCTCCCTGGCCGACGATTGCATCCTGAAAATTTGGGCCACTTAAACCATGCCTGAACCGGATTTTTTTACTCACACCGAAATCTGCTTGATCTCTTCATAGGCATCCATGAGCTTTGCCCGGATGGTCAGAAGCGTTTTGAACGCCAGATCGGATTTCTCGACGGCCGTCATGACGCCGGTGATGTTTTCGTTTTGGCCGGTCGCAACATCGTCGACCGCTTTGGACGCTTCCTGCTGAAGGCGGGAAACTTCGTCGATGCTCTTATTGAGCATGTCGGCAAAGCTGGAACCGCTGGCGGCGTTTGGGGAGGACGATTTGCCCGGCGTCGAGGTTATGCCGGTGATGTTGGCGAGGTTGTTGGTTGGTGCCTGGATCATTACTTATCGCCCTCCATCACGCCAAAAGCCGCAGACTGGAATTGAACATCGACTTGGCGGTGTCCATCATCGTTACATTGGCTTCATAGGCCCTGGAGGCTTCCAGGGCGTTGACGAATTCCACGGACAGATCGACGTTGGGATAGCTGACGTATCCGTCCTTATCGGCGTCGGGATTGCCCGGATCGTAGCGTTTCGGAAAAGCCGATGGATCGAGCTCGATCGATTTCACGTGGACGCCGGGCTTCGCCGAATCGTCCGCCTGGCCCGGCGCGAAGACCACGAACCGGCGCCGATACGGGCTCGGCCTGCCGCTCGCGTCGCGCAGCGTATTGATGTTGGCGATATTGCCGGCAATCGTGTCCATGCGGACGCGCTGAGCCGTCAATCCGCTGGCGCCCATGTCTAAAATATCAAACATCGTTTACTTTCCTTCCTTGAGCGCGGTTTCCATCATCGAATATTGGTCCCGAAGCAGTTCCACCGCCAGGGAGTGCATCAGCGCGTTCTTGGCCTGGTCGCTCATGAGTTGCTCCATCGAACGGTTGTTGCCATCGTGAAAGAGGATGCCGCGGCGGGGATGCTGAATGTCCATCGAAACATCGTCGAATCCCACGCTGCCTGGGGCGGCCGACTGTTGCTGCTCGACCTTTTTCTCCAGCAACGACTGAAACTGGTCCAGCGCCAGGTCCTTCTGGACAAAGCCCGGCGTTGAGGCATTCACCACGTCCTCGCTCAGCAACCGCTGCCGCGCATCGGTGAATTCGAGCCACTTTTCCAATACCGGCGCGTTTCCCTGATTGAGGAGACGGTCAAGAAACATCTGAAACTCCGATATCAAATCCCGTGCCGGGAAAAAACCTTCCGACAAATCCGTTCTTCGCCAGCGCCAAATGGGGCGAATCCTGCGCCGCGCGGCGCAGGAACTGCGCCTATTCGTGTGCGATGGCTTCGGCCAATTCTCCTTCTTCGCGCCAGCGTTTCAGCTTCATGCCGAGCGTTCGCACGCCAATTCCCAGCGCGCTGGCGGTGCGAACGCGATGGCCTTTGAACTGCTGGAGCGTGCTGAGAATGACCTGCTTTTCGATGTCGGCCAGAGGCCGCCCGGCCAGGCCCTCGGCAATCGGGGCGGCCTGATGCCGCTTCAGCCACGGCTCCAGCGTCTGCGCCCGAATCACACCCGGCTCGCTTTCCAAAACCACCGCCCGCTCGATGATGTTCTGCAATTCCCGCACGTTTCCCGGCCAGTCGTAATGCTGAAGCAGCGTGATCGCCTCCGGCTCGATGTGCCGGAACGCCGTCCGCTCGCGCTTGCTCGCCTGATGGATGAAATGCCGGCAGAGTTCCGGAATGTCTTCCAGCCGGTTGCGCAACGGCGGAATCTCGATCGGCACGACGTTGAGGCGATAAAACAGATCGCGCCGAAATTCCCCCTCTTCGACGCACCTCTCCAAATTCCGGTTGGTCGTGGCGATCACCCGCACGTCCACTTGCTGCGTGAGACTGCTGCCCACTCGTTCGAAACAGTTCTCCTGAAGGACGCGAAGCAGCTTCGCCTGAAGGCTCGAAGCGATTTCGCTGATCTCGTCCAGCAGCAGCGTTCCGCCGTCGGCGAGTTCGAACCGCCCGCGGCGAAGCTTGTCGGCGCCGGTGAAGGCGCCTTTCTCATGCCCGAAGAGTTCGGATTCCAGAAGGTTTTCCGAAAGCGCGGCGCAATTCACGGCCAGCATCGGCCGTTCCCGGCGAGCCGACGCCAGGTGAATCGCCTTGGCGACGATTTCCTTGCCCGTGCCGCTTTCCCCGCGAATCAGCGCCGTGGCGTTGCTGCGCGAGACCAGCTCGATTTTCTGCCGCACCTGCTCCATTGCCGGCCCATTGCCGATTAAAGGCCGCGGCGAGCCGATCTCCGTCATGCTGCGATAGGCCTGGTTTTCCAGCCTCAGCCGGCTATGTTCCAGGGTTCGGTCCACCAGCAGCTTGATCTCTTCCCCGTCGAACGGCTTCTGGATGTAATCGTACGCCCCCAGCTTCATCGCCTCGACCGCGTTGGACACGGTTGCGAAGGCGGTCATCAGCACCACCGGCATGTCGGGCCGCAGACGCTTTGCTTCGGCCAGCAATTCCAGCCCGGTCATTTTGGGCATGCGAAGGTCGGTGATGAGGAGATCGAAGCGGCCCGCGCCGAGGCGGGCGCTGGCCGAAGCGCCGTCGATGGCGGCGACGACTTCGTGTCCCTCCCGCACCAGAATCTGGGCCAGAGAGTCCCGCATCATGTCCTGATCGTCAACGATTAGTATCCGAGCCATGCTTTCTCCCTGGCTGTCAGGTCCTGATCTCGAAAATCGCTCCGGCTTGCGGGGCGTTGGTGACGGTGATGGTTCCATCGTGCGCTTCGACGATTCGATGAACGATCGCCAGGCCGAGCCCCGTGCCGGATTCCTTCGTCGTGAAAAATGGATTAAAGATCTTGTCCAAAATCGCCGGCGCAATCCCCGGGCCCGAGTCCTTGATCGAGAGCCGGAATTTGCCCTCCTCCTCCAGCGCCGACCAGGTGATGTCGATCGTCCCGGCCTCACCCGCCGCTTCGATGGCGTTGATCGTCAGGTTCAAAATCGCCTGGCCCATCAGCAGCGGATCGATGCGCACCGGCATGGGCCGCGGGCCGGTGGCGCGGCAGACCACGGCCGGCCCGATGCGATCCGCCGCATATTCCAGCGACTGATCCACTACCCCCGCCAAATCGGTTTCGCGAAGCTGAGGCGAAATCTCGCGGGAAAACTCAAGGACCTGGCTCAGCAGCCCTTCCAGCCGCTTGACGCCCGATGAGATCTTGCCGACCAGTGGCAGGGAGGCGGGAAGCTCCCTCAGGTCGCGGGCGAGCATCGAGGCGTACAGCTCGATTCCGCCCAGAGGATTGCGGATTTCGTGCGCCATCCCCGCGGCCATCTCCCCCAGGGCCGCCAGGCGCTTCTTGCGCTCCAGTTGCCGGTTCTTTTCCGACAGCTCGTTGCGGAGCGATTGAACCGTCTGCTGGAGCTGCGCGTGCGACTGTTGCAGCTTCTCCGTCAGGGCGCTGTAGACCTGGATGATGCGGCCCAGCTCTTCGATGCGCGCGGCGTTGGAGCCCTGCACCTCCGCACGCGAACCGGAAATTTCGGCGACCGTTGTCATTGCAATCATCTATGAATATCCAGAGCGGTTTTTTTTTGCCCATACGCGGCGGCGGCATAGTTCATGTTGAACTTGCGGGCGGCGGCGGCCTGGTTGATCCCGCGACCGATGTTGAACTTCCGCTGCTGAAGCACCAGCGCATCCTCCCGGTCGGCGGTCGTGATCTCTTCCAGCAATTGGCGCGTTTTCTCCAGCAGTGATTCGGCCGTTTCGCGCTGATCGGCCGACAGCCCCCGCAAATACTGCGGCCAGTCTTTCTTCGCCGGAGCGATCTTTTGCTCGAACAGCGCGATCTGTTCCAGCAACTGCTGCCGCTGCGAAAGCACCAGGAGCAAATCCTCGGTCCGGGAATTCTGGACGTGCTCATGCTGGGTTTTGGCCAGCTTGGCGAGGCGCTGATAACCATCCAGTTCCTGCTGAAGCGCCGAAATAACCGCGTCATCTTTCATAAAAGGCTCCCGGCGATCTTCACCACATCCCCGAATCGTTGGTCCACTGAAGCCACTGGTCCCAATACTTCTTGGGCATCGAGAAAGTTCCGTCCTGAAACGCCTCCGCGGGCATGTGCTGAAGCATCCACTTGGCCCGGTTGTTGGCCGCCTTGGCCTCCTCCGGTTTTCCCAGGGCGAAATACGCGTTGACGATCTGAACGTAGGCCGAAACCGAGGAGGGATCATTCTGGTAGGTGAAGGCGGCGGCGTCGTAGAGCTTGATCGCCTCCTGATAAGCGCCAAGGTCGTACATGCAATCGGCGCGGTAGAAATGGGCCAGCTTCTGATAGAGCTTGTCGATATCGTCCGCCGGGGCGGCGGCGTGATACAGATCGACCACCTCGTCATACAGCCCGCGGGCTTTGAGCAGCCGGTCGCGCCGTGCGGCGGCGGCCTCGGCGACCTCCGTTGCCACCGCATTGGGCGACGTCTGCGCCGATGCCAGTTTCGCATCGAGCAGCGAGGCGCTCTTGCGATAGCTGTCGGCCATCAGGAAGACCATCTGCGCCTTCTGCTCGTCGTTGGGATATCGTTGGGTCAATTCCTGAAGGCGCGCCACCGCCTCTTCGTACCGGCCGGTTCGGTAATATAGCTGCGCGAGTTCGCGAAGGGACTGGCGGAATTCCGCCGCCGACGGATCGATCAGCGGGTTGTTCTCCACCACGCTCAGCAGGGTCGCCTCCGCACGGGCGTACAGGGCCGGACCCTTGGCGATGTAAGCCTGCGCCAGCGGCACGGCGGATTTGCTGGCGGCCAGGCTTTTGGAATAATTCAACTGGTTTCTCTGAAAGGCGTCGATCGCCTTATCGAAGAGTCCCGCCGCCTGGTAAGCCCGGCCCAGACGCAACATCGCATCGGGGGCCATTCGATCGCTGGGCCTTTCCCTGACAAACAGCTCCAGCACCACGATGGCCGCCTGAATATTTCCCGCCTTGTCATACAATTCCACGCCCTTCCACAGCGCGTCGGCGTAGCCGTGATCGTCCAGCAGCGTCAGCATGCGCGAATAGAGGATGTAGGCTTGGGCGGCCTTGTTGCGGAGATCGGCCACTTGTTGGCCGCGACGGATTTTTTCCGTCGGGCTTGCATCCAGGATCGTCCCTTCTAGCTGCTCGGCGCGCTTCGCGTACATGCCGGCCAACTCGGAATAAAATCCCGGCTGCATCGAGGGGTCCAATTCCTGCTCGTCGGACATGACCTCCAGCGCGGACTGGTAATCCTGCCGATCGGAAAAAATCTCCACCGCCTGCCGGAACGACTCGAGGCATTCCGGTTTGTACTTGCCTCGCGAAGGCCTCCGGTCGATCTGGGCAATGAGTTCGTGAAAATCGTTGAGCCCCGGATCGGTCTGCTGCAACATGATCCGGCAGACGCCGCGGCCCAACAACGCTAGCGGCGCCGCCTTCGATTCCGGGTGCATGGTCAGGACAGATTCGTAAAACGAAATGGCCGTGGCCGGATCGTTGCGGTCCTCGAAGATCTTGCCCAGATAAAACGCCGCATCCGCGTCCAGCGGATGGGTGACTCGAAGCTGGTCTCGAGCCAGACGCAAATAGCGCTCGGCATCATCCGGCAGGCCTTCGCGATAGGAGCAATATCCCAACTGATAATTGAAGGTCCCCTGATCGACCGGGTCGGTATCGAGGCGGGCGGCGTCGCCGAGCAGCTTGCGCGCATCGGCAAACCGCTTCTCGTCAATCAAGATTCCCGCGCGCTGGTCCAGCGCCCAGGCTCGCTCGGCATCGGTCAATCCCGGCAACTGGAGATAATCCCCCAGCGAAACATCCGCGTTGGCCGGGTCGTCATTGGCAAGCTCAAGGTCGATCAGTTTTCGATACAGGCTCAGCGAACGAGGGGCGTCCATCGCGATGGCCTGGCGATAGTGCTCGGCCGCCTCCGCCGGATGGCCCAGGGCCGCGTAGCTGTTGGCGACGCGGAGGTGCAAAGCGGCGTCGGCCTTGACGCCGAATTGCAGCGCCAGCTCTGTCTGCTCGATGATCCGCTGATGATTGGCCGGAACGTCAATCTTCTTTTGTTTTTGTGCCGCCTCCAGGGCCTGGGCGATGAGCAGATGGATTTGCCCCTCGCTGGCGGGCTGCGGGGTTTCCGTTTCCAGGATTCGGGAAAGCTGCTGCAACGCCGCATCAGGCCGATCCTGCTGCAAGTAGTTCCGGGCCACGGCGATCTTCTGATCGATGGTCGCCCCCGGACCGGGATTGATGAAGAGATACCCCGCGTAAACGAAAAGCCCAATCGAAAGAATGAACAGGGGCAACTGCCAGAGTTGGGATAAACGTTGCGAAGATCGGCTCGCCCGAGGCGTGGCCATGGCATCCCTGCCTTTCACGAACCACTGCCGGTCATCCTGACCGAACTGGCATAGAAGTATAACTTTGCAACCTTGGAAGGCAAGCGTGATCGGATCAAAAGAAAAGTTTGCCAGCTACTCTTCCAAACGACATAATATTACCGGTTATATCGGGATCATCTCCGTGCCCGATTCTCTGCCGGAGGAATTTCCGTGTCCCAAACCGCGGCAACGTTCTCGTGTGGTGGATGTCGGCGAAGGGCCGCATGGAGGAAAGAACTCGCCGGCAAGCGCGTTCGCTGTAAATGCGGGCATGTAACGACCGTTCCCGCCCAGCCGCCGCGTGCTGAATCCGCCGATGAGGTCGATTTGTACGACCTTGCCGACCTGGCAGCCGATGCCCATCGGGCCGCCGCCAATCTGGGGCCAACGATTGTCGATCCAGCCGCGTTCACCACCGCCCCCGTGGCCGCTGCCGCGGGCTCGGCTTCGCACTCAGCCATTCCACTTGCCTACCAAAGTCAACCGACCGCGCGCGAGAAAGAGCTTGCCGCGGGCAAATCCCTCATTGATCCAAAACGCGATTTGCAGGCCCCCGCCGTACTCCTGCTCGTCGGCGCGTTGCTCTACATCGGTTATTACGGCATCCATTACAACCTCGGCGCAATCGGAATCGCCGCCACGGGCGTTGGTCTGACCATCATGACCCTCTTCGAAACGGTGTTATTGATCTGCTTCGCCCTTGTCATCGCCAGCCCCCTCGGCGTCAGTTTCGGCGGCGTCGGAACCGCGATCCTCAAACTGGCCGCCATCGTCGTCATCTGCGACGGCGTCACCACTTGCTTCGATGGCTTGCTTTCCAAATACCTCGGCGGATACGCCGGCGGCGTTTTCGGCTTCGGCGCCATCGGTTTCCCCATCGCCCTCGGCATTTACTGGACCACGCTTACCTATCTGTTCAGCATGGACCCCGGCGATTCCTGGATGGTCGTTATCTTCCTCGCCATCTTCTACCAGATCATGCGCGTCGTTTTGATCGTGTTGCTGCTGAAGATCATCCTGGGCTTCGGTGGCATCGGTGCAGCGGCCATTTCGATTCCCTCCACCGGCGGCGGGCCTGCCGTTTCAAATCCCGTCATCGACGAGGTCAACGAGGCCAAGGCGCAGAACGTCTTGCATGAAGCCCGCAAATACGGCTCGGACAATGGCCGAAGGGCTGAAATGGCCAGCATTAACGGCTGGTACGACGCGGGCGCGAAGAATGTCTGGTTCGAGACGAGCCGTGACATCAACGGCAAGGGCGATGCGTTTCGGATGATCGTTGAGGGCTAAGGGAAAAAACCCTGCCGCATGAAGATTATACAGCTGGCCAATTGAACCCAAGCCAGGTATCTGCGGTCGATGCGGTCCAACCGTCGGCACACTCGGCCAAACTGATTGAGC
>Ga0187864_10000231_pt1 | contig 63153 bp, 59 predicted proteins | sample June2016WEW_11_4_FD_132985 | JGI IMG/M metagenome (GOLD analysis project Ga0187864, IMG submission 132985) | Peatland microbial communities from SPRUCE experiment site at the Marcell Experimental Forest, Minnesota, USA - June2016WEW_11_40 | ecosystem: Environmental > Terrestrial > Soil >...
AGCGCTAGTTGCTCGCCGGTCCGCTTCTGCCTGCTTGCGTTCAATCGCGCTGCCAAAGAGGCGGGCTGCCAAGCTGAGTTGTTCGAGAAGTTTCGGTGGCCATTCCCGAGCCGCGCGGAACTTATCGAAACCCGCTGCACCGATCACTCGATTACCGGCCCATATTGGAATGATGGCGGAAGCCTTGACGCCATAGCGCTCGACGAAGTGTCTGGCATCCGCCAATTCGGCCGGAATTCCGCTAGGCGATGAGAATACAAGCTGATTGCCGGCCAGAACCCATTCCGTAGTCGTCTTTAAAAACTTCTCCGGGTCAAAATCCCGAGGTAACGGAGGAATTTCCGGACGCCTCCAGGTATGTGTGGTGCGCACGTGATCAGTAGGCGAGTCACGCTCATAAACGCCGCTGCGGTCCACGCCCAAGGCTTGAGAAATCTTGCCCAGCCAAGTTTCGATCTCGCGGTCAACCGCATGGGCGGGAGTTCGGGTCATCACGGCAGACAGTTCGTCCACTAGCAATTCGAAGCGTTCAATTTCCCGCCGTGGACGGACAGGGCGCAAGGTTCGAGCGCGAGTCGGCTGGGTCGGTCTTTCGGCAGTTACACGTCGCATCAGAGGATTGTGTATTTGTCGCGGCTGGGGCTACCAGGCGGACAGTACCGCGAAATGCGGCGCCAGCGGCATTGGACACCCTCCCTTCTGCCGGCGACATTATCGCGAAAGTCGCGTTGATGCTATCGCAACGCAATGGATGAGCTGCGAGCGAATTAAAGAACAATCGAAATTTCAAAAAGATTCGGTTGGTTACCTAAAACGGCCTCAAATACTTAGATTTTTTGCGAATTGTGCAACGCCTTTCGGATCGCCTTTAGCAGGCTCTTTTGATCGAATGGCTTGAATAAGCCGGCGGTCGGTTTGGCTTGGCGCATGATTTGTCTGGTCGCCTCGTCGTCACGACCGCTCATCAGGATCGTGGGCAAGTGCCGTCCTGACGCGACCAAACTCTGGCAGAGTTCAATCCCGCTCATGCCCGGCATGTAAACGTCTAACAGCAGGCATGCGTTGTCGGTAGGTAGTTCGGAGGCCAGCAGCTCTTTCGCGCCCTGAAAGATCAATACGTCAAAGCCTAAAATTTGCAGCTGACTGGCCAGGGCGCGGCGGATCGATAGGTCGTCATCTACCACAATAACTGTGGCCGTCGATTTTTCCCACAACGAACGATACCGCCTCACGCGAGTTACGCAAATCATTCGGATCATTGAATCGCGCCAAATTCTGCGTCATACGCGATCGTTCGGCCATTGTACCAAGGTACAATATCTCTCCCCCGAAAAATCGATAAATCTGACTGGTGCGCGAGTAGACTTGGCGCGCGGCTTCGCGGGAGTCGAGTTATTCAAACACGCGGAAGAGAGTGCGCGAGGGATTACAATTCTAGTGATGGGATTTATTTGAGGAGGGTCCGGATTTGGCAAGAGCCGACAAGCCGGAGGCACCGAGCCCGAAATTCAAAATGGAATTGAGACGAAGAAAGGTATAGGCGGAGAACTATGAATCACGAAAGTAGAAACATGAAGCTCGCTACTGGTTTATTGTCGGTGGTCTTAGCCGGAGGGCTGCTGGCAGGTTGCTCGCAGACCGCGGCGCCTGAGCCGAGCCTGCTCCAGCGCGCGCAAGGTGAGACGCCGGCGCCGCCGCCGCCCAGCGGCTTCCTGGGCAATGACTATTCGCTGCTGACGCCGCCCGCCGAGGGATCCGACCAGAAGGCGATGCTTCGTTACGTCGCCCCGAACGTTAACTGGAGCAGCTACAACAAGCTCATGATCGCGCCGGTTACTTTCTGGGCGGCTGACGATTCAAAAGTATCCGCCGCCGACCAGCAGGCCCTTTGCAATTACGCCTACAATGAGTTTGTCAAAGTTCTTGGAAAGAACTTCATTCTCACGGGTGAACCGGGTCTCGGCGTGATGAAGGTCTCCATCGCCTTGACCGACGCCACCTCGGCCGTCCCCGGCTTGCGCAGCATTTCCGTGATAGTGCCACAAGCGCGCGCACTCAGCGCGATAAAGATGCTGGCCACCGGCTCATACGCATTTGTAGGGTCGGCGCAAGGTGCTTTCAAGGCGAATGATTCCACATCGGGACAGCTACTAGCCGCCGCGGTTGACAAGCGGGTCGGTGGCACGTCCATCAAGAACGTAGCTGTGTTCCAGTGGGGTGATGCGCAAAACGCCATCGACTACTGGGCGCAGTTGACTGATCAGCGCCTGGTATCGTTCGGCGTGCAGAGCAGCGTCGCGGCTAGATGAAAAGCGGAAACGCGTATTGCTGCTGAATGAGGCACCGATCTCGATGTGCGGAATCCGAAGACAAATGAGGGATTCGCTGGACCAAATATGAATGCGAACAGAATAGTCATGGTTGGTCTCGCGCTGATCGCAATGGTGGTGCACAATGCGGCGCCGGTGCTGGCGCAGGACAAGAAACCCAATATCGTCGTGATTATGGGCGATGACATCGGCATGTGGAATATCGGGGCCTATCACCGCGGCATGATGGCGGGCCGCACGCCGAACCTCGATAAGATCGCCAAGGAGGGCATGTTGTTCACCGACTACTACGCCGAGGCAAGCTGCACGGCGGGTAGGGCGAACTTCATCACCGGCGAGCTGCCGATCCGCACCGGCATGACCACGGTCGGCCAAGCCGGTGCCAAGATCGGCATACCGGCGGAAGCGGTGACCATCGCCACGGTGCTTAAGTCCATGGGTTACGCCACGGGCCAGTTTGGCAAGAACCACCTTGGCGATCTGAATGAGTTTCTGCCCACCGTCCACGGCTTCGACGAATTCTTCGGCTATTTATATCACCTCGATGCAATGGAAGACCCAGCACATCCCAACTATCCGCAGAACCTGTTGAATGTCGTCGGCCCGCGCAACATGGTTCATAGCTGGGCCACTGACAAGGATGATCCCACCGAGATGCCGCGCTGGGGCAGGATCGGCAAGCAGAGGATCGAGGATGCCGGCGCGCTCGATCCGAAACGGATGGAAACGGTGGACGACGAGATTCGCGACCTCGCAATCAAATTCATGGACAAGGCCCATCAGGACGGCAAGCCGTTCTTCGTCTGGCTCAACCCGACGCGCATGCACATCGTCACGCATCTCTCCCCGAAGTATGAAGCGATGCGCAACTCGGAGAATGGCTGGTCGGAAGAGGAAGCCGGCATGGCCCAGCTCGATGACGACGCCGGCCTGGTGATGAAGCAACTCAAGGATATGGGCGTCGACGACAACACCATCGTGGTCTTCACCACCGACAACGGCACCGAAGTCTTCACCTGGCCCGATGGTGGTCAGACGCCGTTCGCGCAATCCAAGGGAACAGTCCTCGAGGGCGGCTTCCGAGTGCCCGCGCTCCTTCGCTGGCCTGGCCATGTGCCGGCGGACTCCGTGCAGAACGGCATCTTCTCCGGCTTGGACTGGCTTCCGACCTTCACGGCCGCGGCCGGCAATCCGAACATCACCGAAGAATTGCTCAAGGGCAAGACGATCGGCGATCGGACTTACAAGAACCATTTGGACGGCTACAACCAGATGGCGGCCATCACCGGCAAAGGGCCGTCTGCGCGTCACGAAATCTTCTACCTCGGCGAAAGCACAGTCGGTGCGGTGCGCATTGACGACTATAAGTATCGTTTCATCGACCAGCCCGCCGGCTGGCTGGGTGATAAGACCCATCCAGACGTGCCTTATATCACCAACCTGCGGCTGGATCCCTTCGAGCGGACTGGCTGGCCGAACAATGGAACGAAAGACGGATCGCAGCAATACTTCGATTGGTTCAAGTTCCAGTTCTGGCGTTTTGTGTTCGTCCAGCAGTTGATGGGCAAGGAAATCAAGACCTTCCTCGATTACCCGCCGATGCAGCGGGGCGCAAGTTTCAACCTTGACGCCATCAAAGCGGAAATGGCGAAAAAGATGGCGGAGGCGGAGGCGGCGAGCAAAGGTCCTGGCCAGTAAATAGACGGGTAATTAGAGATGACCTTAACGGCGGGCGGGCGCCCTGCGGTGGGTGTGCTCGCTTTCCTCAGGGCACCTGCAATCGAGACCAGGAGAAATCCATGAACAAGCGTATTTACGGATTGGCCCTGGTGTCCGCCCTACTGGGCTGCGCAGGCGTTGCCATCGCGCAGACTGGCCGGAAGCCTGTTGCGCCGCCGTAATGACGATCTTCACGAGCGATTTACCATGCGTGGCCCATGAACCATCGATACGCGCAGGTGATTGTCCTCGCAGTTTTTAGCTTACTGATAGTCGCCCGTGCCGCGGCGCAGACGACGGAGGGCGAATCGCTCGACGAGGTCAACAAGGAACTCTCGAACCCGAGCCAAGCGTGCATCTAATATCAAAAGTTTGCAGAGCTACACCTCTCGCCACACTGATCCTGCTGGCATTTGTCCCCTCTGCGCGAGGCGCCGCCCTCGAGCTGTACGAAACCGGTGCGCCTGATCTCGGCACCGCGAGCGCCGGACGAGCCGCGATGGCTGCGGACGCTTCGACCGCGGCTGCCAATCCCGCCGGGATGACTCTACTCGACCGAACGCAACTGCTCGGTGCGTCTGGCGCAATACTTCCCTCGACCAACTTCAACGTTGGCCCAAAAACGACAAAGCCAGGCACTGGCGGCGGCAATGCCGGAGTGTTCATGCCGGTGGGGTCGTTCTTCTATGTGTACAAGTTCTCCGAGCAGTTGCGATTAGGCGTGGCGGCATTTTCGGACTACGGTCTTGGCGTAAACTACAGCCATCAGTGGGTCGGACGGTATTACATTAACAAGACAGCGCTATTTACCGGGAAAGTGGCGCCCTCAATTGCCTATAAGGTAAACGAATGGTTGTCGGTGGGGGCAGGTTTCAACTTTGCGGTCGCGCGGCTCACGTTTAAATCGAGGATTAATAACCTTCGTCCGCACCTGCCCGATGGCGGCCTTTCGCTCGAGTCCTGGGATGAGGAGTTCGGTGGCAACGTCGGCATCCTACTTATTCCGATTCCGAAACTTCGCATCGGACTCACCTATCAGTCACCGCAGTACTTCAACTTTGGCTTTCGACCGTTCCTCTCGAATCTCGGTCCGGGTCTAGGGGCTATCAGCAAGAGAATTGGCGGAGTAAAGGCCAATGTCCCGTTGACCGAGCCGCAGCAGGTGATGGCGAGCGCATTTTACGAGGTCCTACCAAATTTCAGTCTGATGGGTAACGTCGGATGGCAGAATTGGTCCGAGTTCGGGCAGTTCCCTGTCGGAATCTCGGCGGCCAACCAAAGAACGATTCAGGCCAATCTGCATTTCTCCAACACGTATCAGATCGCGGTCGGGCAGCAATTTCGAATTGCCGAGAAGTGGCTGTGGTCGGCGGGATTCGCATATGACAGTTCGCCGGTGTCGCAGGCAAACCGTAATGCCGTCCTGCCTATCGATCGCCAACTGCGCTACGGCACGGGAATCCAATATGAGGTCAGCCGTAACGTAACAGCCGGAGCCGCGTGGGAGTTCATGGACGCCGGGCCCGGCCCTTTCAGTAATAGACGCGGACCGCTTGCGGGAACACTGCAAGGCCACTACTCGACTAACTATCTTAATTTCCTCGCGCTCAATGTCATCTGGAAATTCTAGTACAAGTGATGTTGCGGTCTCGCTAATCGCGTTCGCTCTTTTAACTGTGGCAAGCAGCGTGCGAGCTCAGAGCCTCGCGGCCAATTCAGTTGTCAGCGAATCCGAGGAAGATCGGTTGGCGCAGGAAGTGGACGACCCGACCGCGATCCTGACGCAGTTGAAATTTCAGGATCTTTATACTCCGAGGAATTTCCAGACGCCTGCACAAACCAACCAGATTGACTGAAGGTAGTGCTTCCGCTAGAGCCCTTTTCGTTCTTGCCCTTCAAGCAAATCATTCGGCCAACGCTCAAGTTACAAACTCTCGCCGTTTCGCAAAGTAGTAGCTCGACGATAACCGAATTCGCTGATATGCAGCTTTTCGATCTGTTCCTCTCCGATTGGCCTGATCCAAAGACGACCGGATTTGGCTGGGGCATCGGGCCGACATTTGTATTCCCGACCGGATGAGTTCCCAAGGCGGGTCAGCACGCGTGGCAAGCTGGACCCGCAGCAGCCGCCGCTTACCGCGGCATTCCACATCTTATGATAGGTTTCCTGTTCCAGAATCCCATTTCATTTGCGTATACGAATTCCTCGGCGACTCCTCAAAGCCAACTGCAGTTTCAGCCGCTGATCTCGTATACGCTAGGCCACGGCTGGTACGTCAAGTCTGCCAACTCCACGTGGACGGTCAACTTGCGCCACGGCACTTCGACCGCAATTCCAATCAGCCTGGGCTTCGGACGCGTGTGGAAGTTCGAGGGGCCTGAACTCAATGCCTGGGTTTCGGGTGAATGGGCCGCCTACCGCCAATACACAAACATTACGCCGATGTATACCGCCCGGTTTGGCCTGACCTTGCTGCTCCCCGGTGTTGAGCTGTAAATCGCGAGTTGGATGGTGGGCGCCATTGTACCTTGGTACAATAGCCGTGCCCCGACCGTGCAACGCAGAATGTGGCGGTCAATGATGCGGACAGCTCCGCGGACGGTGATCCGTAACTCGATCCGCGGACGAGCCTCTCGATTTCTAGAGGGCTGGGCCAATGCTAGGTTCGTCAAGGCGTTTATGATCGACGGTTTGGCGATTCCCGGGGGCTAAGTGTCTAGCCAAGAATACAACGAGCCGGTTGGAGACGCGTCGCTCATTGTCTGTCCGCATTGCGACCTGTTGCAGCGGCTTCCTGAGCTAGCTCCCGGTGCTTCCGCGCGATGCCCGCGCTGCGACAAGGAACTGTGGCGCCGCCGTGAGGACTCGCTCAATCGGACGTTGGCGCTGACCCTTGCCGCCGCGGTCCTCTATATAATCGCGAATTCCGTTCCCATGCTCGGCCTCACGATCGTCGGACGCGCCGCTTCCACTACGGTGATCGGGGGCGTCCAGACCCTCTGGCAGGATGGGGAGGAGATAGTTGCGGTGCTGGTGTTTTTCACGGTCGTCCTCGCACCCGCACTCCAAATCGGCTTGATGTTGGCGATCGTGCTTGGGGCAATGCGCGCATCCGCACCGAGGTGGGTGGCGACACTGCTGCGCCATCACCCGACCACCGGCACCTGGAGCATGATTGAAGTGATGATGCTCGGGGTGCTGATTGCTCTCGTCAAGATCGCCGATTACGCGACGGTTTTCCCCGGAATGGCGCTCTTTGTGCTCGGAGCGCTGGTCTTCGTGCTCGCCGCGATGCAATCGAGTTTCGACCCCCGGGAGGTCTGGGAGAAGATCGTGTGGGCCGACCAAGGAGCCCGGCATAACGTCAACCATGGCCATCCGCCGGAGGGCGCGTCGTGAGTGCTACTGCTCCCGCCTCGACATACCCGACCGCGATGCAGGAGGGGCTACACGGTTGCGAGGTCTGTGGCCTCATCTCGCGTCCGGCGCCGGGCGAGGAGGAAGGGCGCTGCCCCCGCTGCGACGAGGATCTCACCTTTCGTAAGCGCGCCAGCATCCAGCGCACCTGGGCCTATCTCATCTCAGCGGCGATCTGCTATATCCCGGCGAACCTGCTTCCGGTTTTGAAAACGACTACGGCCACCGGAACCGATTACGACACCATCATGCAAGGCGTTGTTCTGCTGTGGTCGCCGACCGGATGGCCGCTGTCGCTGATCGTCCTCGTCGCAAGCATCATGATTCCGAGCGCGAAAATCCTGGCGCTGGCCTACCTGCTCATCACCGCACAGCGGGGCTCGGTCCAGAACAGCCGCCAACGAGTCCGGCTCTACCGGATGGTCGAGTTCATCGGACGTTGGTCGATGGTCGACGTGTTCGTCGACACCTTCACCGCGGCCTTGATTCAGCTCCAGCCTTTGATGGCGGTGGCGCCGGCGCCGGGGCTGCTGTTCTTCGCGGCAGTAGTGGTGCTGACGATGCTCGCGGTCGAGTCCTTCGATCCGCGGCTGATCTGGGATGCCGCCAGCTTGAAAGAGGTACAACATGCCTGATCGCGACAGACCGCTGCCGCCGGTGCCTGAATCGAAGGGGCTGCCGAAGAGCCGAACGCGGCTCTCGCTGGTGTGGTTCATCCCGATCGTGGCGGCGCTGGTGGGGGTGTGGGTGGCGGTGACCAGGATCATGGGCGAGGGGCCGGTGATAACGCTCGTGTTCCAATCGGCGGAGGGGCTTGAAGCCGGTAAGACCAAAATCCATTACAACGGCGTCGATATCGGGACGGTCACCGCGATCCGGCTCTCAGACGATCATCAGCACGTAATCATCACAGCGCAGATGGCACCAAAGAGCGAAGGATTTCTCGCCGAGGACACCGCGTTCTGGGTGGTGCGTCCGCGGATCTCGGGCGCTAACGTGACCGGGCTGGGCACCCTCATCTCCGGGGCCTACATCGGCCTCGAAATCGGCAGCTCGAAGGAGCACAAGCGCGACTTCGTGGGGCTCGAAACGCCGCCGGTAATAACCGGCGAAATTCCCGGCCGTCTTTTCGTGCTGAAGACTTCAGACCTGGGTTCGCTGGACAACGGCACGCCGGTCTTCTTCCGGCGGCTGCAGGTTGGCCAGGTCTCGTCGTACGCGCTCGACCAGGACGGCAAGTCATTGACTGTGAAAGTGTTCGTCCGGGCGCCCTACGACCAGTACGTCAACCCGAACACGCGCTTCTGGCATGCGAGCGGAATCGACGTGTCGCTCTCGGCGACCGGGTTGAAGGTGCAGACCCAGTCGGTGCTATCGATCCTCATCGGCGGCGTTGCGTTCGAGACAGACGCGGCCGGTCCGCTGCTGCCGCCGGCCGACGCGAATACCGTCTTCACTTTGTATAGCGACCGGGCGCAGGCCTTCGAGCCGGCGGCGCGCAACCCGCAGACCTACCAGCTCATCTTCAACGAATCGGTGCGTGGGCTCGCAGCGGGTGCGCCGGTCGAGTTCCGCGGCATCCCGGTCGGCGAGGTCTCGGACGTGCGCGCGCAGGTCGACTTGCAGACCTTCCAGTTCTCGGTGCCCGTGACTATCCGCCTCGACCCGCTGCGGCTCGGGGTCAAGGTTCTCGGTACGTCGGCGGGCGTGAATCTCGAGACCGTGCGCAGAAAGCTGATCGATTCGCTGGTAGCCCACGGGATCCGAGCGCAACTGCGGACGGGAAGCCTGCTGACCGGAGCAGTTTACGTGGCGCTCGACGTCTTCCCCGGCGCGCCGCCGGTGGCGCTGGACTGGTCGCAGCAGCCGGTGCGATTGCCGACCGTTCCAGGGCAGCTCGAGCAGACCGAGGCGAGCATCAACAACATCATCAAAAAGCTCGACAAGATGCCCTTGCAGCAGATCGGCGACAACCTGCAGAAGGCACTCGGAGACCTCGATCTGACGCTGGTGAGTGCGCGCGGTACGTTGACGGCGGCGCAGGGCACGCTCGGCAACACCACTAATCTGACCGCAGCGAATTCTGCGCAAGTTCAGCAGCTTAACAGCACGCTGCAGGAGGTGAGCGGCGCGGCGCGGTCGGTGCGCGTGCTGGCGGACTATCTCGAGCGCCATCCAGAGTCGCTCATTCGCGGCAAGAAGGGGGGGCCGAAGTGATGGCGTGCCGTATCTTGCGTTTAATCTCGATCGCAATCGTTGTCGTAGCAGCTTGTGCTTGCAGCACCACGTCGGCACGATTCTACACGCTTGATTCTACGGCCACTCCCGACGGTGCGCCGCCTGCGCACATGGCAGTTACGGTCGGTCCGGTCACCGTTCCGGCCGCGGTTGACCAGCCCGAGTTCGTGGTTCAGGTCGCCTCGAACCGCGTCGAACTCGACGAGTTCAACCGTTGGGCCGCGCCGCTGATCGATAGCATCGCGAGCGCGGTCGCCGGCGATCTGATGGTGCTGCTCGGTACCCCGGACGTCGTGACGTCACCGATGGCGAACTTCAGTCCGGCCTATCTGGTCACGATTAACGTCCAGCGTTTCGAGTCGACGCGCAACCAGGGGGCGCTGCTCGACGCGGTGTGGGCCGTGCACCAGACCGCGGGTGGTGCTATGCGCTCGGGCCGCACGGTCGCGCAGGAGGCTGCGCAGGGCGATAGCTACGACGCGCTTGCCGCCGCACACAGCCGCGCGCTCGCCCGGATGAGCGGCGACATTGCTGCGGCCATCCGCGCTGAGGCCCGCAAGACGCCCTAGCTTCGAGGACCGCACGCGCATGCCAATGGACAACAGCATCGTGAACCGAATGCGTACCTTGATCGGAAACGGTCTGATTCCGCACAGACATACTGCGCTCCTGGTAGCGATCATAGCTTTGCTAGGAGTGCGGCCTTTGATCAGCGATACGGGAGTGGGCACCGCCATGTACAGCATCATGGCCATGCTTTTGCTGGTACTCGCGCTCTATACTATTCAGGTCGACGAGTTGCTCGGCGATCGAGATCTGCTCCTCAAGCAAAGAAAGAAACGCGGTCTGCTTGGATGGGTGCTTGCAATCGTCGCGATCGTTTTGCGTCTGGGCGAAATCGTCAGCCCAAGCCATCTACTAACCACAACGAGCTCAATCTCCTGGCTGCTTTTTTTTGGATTCGTCACCCTTACTGAGCTGCGCGGCGTTCTCAAACAAAGGAAAGTCACCCGCGAAACCATCAGCATGTCGATTTCGGTTTACCTGTTGCTCGGGCTGACCTGGGGTCTTTTTTTTATCGTGCTCTTTGATTTTCAGCCTCACGCCTTCAGTTTCGGAGGCGCGCCGCTTCCGTCTGAACAGCAGGTGACTCCCGTTCTCATCTATTTCAGTCTGACCACTCTGGCTACAGTCGGCTATGGCGATATCACTCCCGTGACTTTACAAGCTCGCTATGCAGCGGTGTCCGAAGGAATCGCGGGACAGTTTTACCTGGCGATTCTGGTCGCGCGGCTGGTAGGGATGCAAATGAGCCAATCCGCGATTGAACAGGTAAAAGAGAAGGTCGAGGATTCTGATAGCAAGTAGCTATTCGACCAAGTGAACGCGACTGCTAAAATCCGATTCGTTCTCGTGTTCTTCTGTAAGCTAATCATCGGCTTGCGCGGAAGGGGCTTACTGCTGCCGGTCAGCATACTGCGATAAGAGCGCGGAGAATTGGCCATGAACCCGATCGCTGTCGGTGTGATTGTGTTTACGTGCGTCTTTGGAGGCGCGCTGATCGGGATGGCCCTGCGCCGGATTCTGCCCGAACATCATCTGAACGCGGATTCCAAGGATGTAATCAAGATGGGAACGGGCCTGACCGCAACGATGGCGGCTCTTGTCCTCGCCCTGCTGATCGCATCGGCAAAGAGTTCCTACGACGCTCAGAAAAACGAAGTGACTCACCTTTCCGCGAATATCATTTTACTGGATCGAATGCTGTCCAAGTACGGGCCCGAAACGGGTGCGGCGCGCTATCTGTTGCGCCTTTCCGTCGTCCGCATGATCGATCAGATTTGGCCGACGAACGGTGAGACCGCCGCGGAATTGAACCCCACGGCGACCCGGGCTGACATTCTATATGACAAGCTCGCCGAACTCTCGCCGCGAAACGAAGGTCAGCGTTCACTTCAGGCTCAGGCGCAAAAGCTGAGTGTCGATCTTGCCCAAACGCGCTGGTTGCTGTTTGAGCAAGGTGGCAGCTCGATTCCGGTGCCGTTTTTGATTTTGCTGATTTTCTGGGTGACTATCATTTTTGTCAGCTTCGGCCTGTTCGCGCCGCCGAACGCCACTGTCATCGCTACCCTGTTTCTATGCGCCCTGTCGGTTTCGGGCGCAATCTTTCTGATCATGGAGCTGGATCGGCCATTCTCAGGAGTGCTCCGGATTTCCGGGACCCCACTGCGTAACGCAGTCACACAGCTCGGCCAATAGTGCGCAAATCATTCAGAATGCCAGTATCGCCGAGCCCAAACACCATCGCGGTTTCGATGTCGAGTCTGAGCCTTTGCGTGTTCGTCCATTTCCGCCCAATCCAGAGGTACCGCCAGCAGTCCGCGCATGTTATAGAAGAATCGACCTGCGCAGCCTCAGCAATAATCTCGTCGGCCAGGGCGCGAAGCTCTCTCGTCGGCAGGGCGCAGGAGCGACGGCGCTTCGGCTATCGGCGTCTGGGCTGGCTGTTAAATGACAAGGCGCAAAAAGCTTTCGAATCACATCCTCGATTTGCGCGGGAAAGTGATTAGATCCGAGGTCACCGATTGCAAGGATCGTTCGTTTTGAGATATTCCGAATATCGAAGATGTGGCTACCTTCGCAACCGCAACATGTGCTCTATATTCTTATCGCGGTTTCAGGGAATGGCTAAGGATGTGCGAGTCGCTCAGCCAGGGCGATCGCCGCATAAAATGCTCAAGCGGGCCGGAGTGCTTGTCACGGCAATGGTGTTTCTCTTGTTAGCCGGAAAGGTCTTCGCCGCCGAGCCCTCCGGCGCGCAGGAGTACAAGGACAATTGCGCGCGGTGCCACGGCGCCGACGCAACTGGCAAGGGACAAGATGCTGATAACAAGCCCGGCTATCACCCTGCGGACTTGACGCACATCTCGAAGGACCACGGCGGAACATTCCCGCATCAAGAGATTTACGACGTCATCGATGGCGGCAAGCGCCTACCCGCACACTACAACTTCAATAGCCCAATGCCGCTGTGGGGGTTGAGCTATCAACTCAAAGGCAAAGAATACAGCGAAGAGAGCGAGGCCGCCGTCAAGCGCAAGATCAACGCCCTGCTCGACTACCTGGAGTCGATCCAAGAAAAATAGCGCTCGCCGAATGCGACGTCACGCGTCAGGGGCCGCTTGCGAAGTGGCCTCGACGTGCGTGGCGGCGCAGCAGGCCTATCTCGCGTTGGCTGCCGAGAAGAGCGTGCCTTTCACTTGCGCGATCGCCAAGGTAACTACAGCCCCCGCAGATCATCACGTCTGCGATTGCCGAGGTTGCTCGCCTCCTGGCGGATAATCTCGGCGAGATCGACGAGCCCGAGCCGGCGAAAGAGCCGCATGATCTCGTTGTCGAAATGGGCCGCGCGCGGAAGATGATAGACGGAAGCGCTCTCCTCGATGACCGCTGTCTCAAGCCCGTAATGGCCTGAGATTGGCTGCAACCGAACCGACGGGCCCGTAACCGACAATGGTCAGGTCATAGAAACGATCGGCCATCAGAAAATCCCACCCGCCGCCAGCGCACGATTCGCAGACGGCATGTCAGGAATGGATGGCAAGGACCTTAAAGCCGTACTCCTTCAAGGCGTCTGCCGCGCGTTGCGCGTTTATCGAAGAAACTTGCACGTATAAAACCTCGCGTTCCGCGTTCTTTCGGCGGTACGTCCCTACACCGAGAAGAGGACAGATCGTCTGGACCAGGCTGGTTGCGGCCGCAATCTCTCCCGAGCCATCCAGGTTGAGATCAATTCTGGAACTGCCATCAGCTCCAAGCACCGCCTCCAGCGCCCGCAACATATCGGTGGCGGTTATGATACCGACCAGCCTGCCATCCTCGACCACCGGAAGACTGCCGATCTTGTTTGTCATAAGCAGGTGAGCAGCCTTTTCGACCGGCGCGAAAGGATGGACCGAAAACGGATGGGTGCTCATGACCGCATCGACCCGCGTCTGAGCCAGTTGCCCGATGTGCTGGCGCGTATCGCGGTCGGTCAGAATCCCGACCAGTCTTTCCTCATCCACCACCGGAACCTGTCGGAACCGCCCGGCTTCCATCTTCTCGTGCGCCAACTGCAATGTATCGCTGGGCCCGACTGTCAACGGATGATTGGTCATCAATTCGGCAACTATCATTTGGCGCCCCCTTGAACGAGTCGCTCTCGAATCTACACTGCCGCGCTACCAGAGGCGCGGGCACTGAGTCGGATCAGGAACCAGAAAATGCCGTTTCGAGCCCAAGGCATCAGTAAATCTCCAGCTTATCGTGAACCTGCAGCCATCGAATCGCGTGCTATTATATTCTACCGTCAAGTTAACGGCTTTTGCACCGCCATTCTCCTGGTAACGCCGCTCGACCAGGGGAGGTCGCGGCGACAGAGGCAGATGATTATGCCACCGATGCATTTGCGGACAATTCCCACTATACAAATACCTGAGCAAGCAGCCAGAGGTAGTCTGCAATGGGCATATCGAAGTCAACGTGGATGATACTCTTAATCGCCGGCGTCGGAGCTATCTTTGATAGTTCCTCTGACGTTAGTGCGGCGGCCGAGCAGCCAGCGATCAGATCCTCCAGGCCGGTACGCCAAGGCCAGATCTTCGAACTGCTACAATTGCCAAAGAAACTCCCCGCTAACATCATGTTGGCGCAAGCTGGCGGTTACAGGAGCGCACCGGATGGCAAAGCGACCCCCGGAAAGCTGCAGTTCCTAGAGTATTGTGCCCAGTGCCACGCTAAGGATGGAACCGGCGACGGCCCCGTTGCGCCGGAGTTGAAAAAGAAGCCGGCCAACCTGACGCTATTGTCGAAGCACAACGGCGGTGTTTTCCCGGAAGCCGAAGTGCATGATTTTATTGTCGGCACGAGGACCATTGGTTCGCACGGTACCCGCGAGATGCCCATCTGGGGCTATGCGTTCATGTTCCGGCAGGGTGGTCTTGCGGGACCCTTCGTGCCGGTGCTCACTCCGCAAGAAGCTAACGATAAGATCAACCTGCTCGTCGATTACGTGAGGTCGATCCAGCAGAAATGACAGTTGCTCGCAATCTATATCACGTTCGGCATGCTCGTGTTGTTAACCTCCTGGTTCGTGCCGTACGACTCCGAGTCGACCCCCGCGTTCAACGCGTCGAATTTGTACCGCGGAACTTTCTTGTCGCTATGAGGCAAGCGTTAAATTCCTAGCGATGATTGTCCGATAGGTCTTTCGCGGGCCAGTTCGGAGGTCATCGTTCAGGCCTCCACAACGCAATCTGCTGGGCTATCGATAGGCGAGGCTGCAAAAGCTTCGTCCTTCCGAACTTCGAATCATCCTTCCTCGTCCCTGGCAGCCTCAGCGGGGGCCCTAGCTGTTCGCTGATAGTCGACCTGCGAGGACGGAAGGCGGCGCAGATGGCGCTCGTTGAAGATTACGATTCCCTCCCTGTTGATATGTTAGATTGGAGAATAGATCGCGCCGGCGGATAGTGCGCCAGGCGATGACGACTGGGCAGGCAAGTGCCCAGGCAAGGGAGGATCCGCTATGGAAACCCGTCCGCAGTCCGCGAAACCCGAGGAAGTCGCCAAGGTCTTCCAGGAGGTCGCCAGGCGCGCGGCCAAGGTTCTGAGCGATATTGCGAAAAAGCGTCCGCAGCTGGGCGCTGTCAGCGACGAGCTCGGCATTGCCAAGGCGTATATGGACCTCTATGTTCGCATGCTCGCCGATCCGATGGCGCTCGCCACGCACTCGATGAATATGTGGTTCGATTATGCGCAGCTGTGGCAGTCGAACTGGATGAAGATGCTGGGCCAGGACGTGGTACCGACTGCCGTGCCCGCTGAGAGCGATGCGCGTTTCAAGGACGACGGATGGATAAACAATTTCTTGTTCGACTTCATCAAGCAGTCCTACCTGATCGCCTCGCGCCACATCCAGCACGCGGTCTCCAGCGTCGAAGGGCTGTCCGATGAATCGCAAAAGAAGGTAGCGTTCTTCACACGACAGTACGTAGACGCGCTCGCGCCCTCGAACTTCGTGATGACCAATCCGCAGGTGCTGCGCGAAACGCTGTCGACGGGTGGCCTGAACCTCCTCAAGGGACTCAACCATCTGCTCGCCGACATCGAGCGGGGCGAGGGACGGCTGCGCATCAGCATGACCGACGAGACTGCGTTCCAACTCGGCAGAAACGTTGCCACCACGCCGGGCAAGGTGGTGTTTCAGACCGATCTCATGCAACTAATCCAGTTCCAACCGACGACGGCGGAGGTCTTTCGGCGTCCGCTGCTGATCATCCCGCCCTGGATCAACAAGTACTACATCCTCGACCTGCGCGAGAAGAACAGCTTCATCAAGTGGGCGGTGGACCAAGGCCACACCGTGTTCGTGGTCTCGTGGGTTAACCCCGATCGCAGCCTCGCCGCCAAGGGCTTCGACGACTACATGCTGGAGGGATCGATCGCTGCGCTCGATGCGGTCGAGAAAGCCACGGGCGAGTCGAAGGTCAATGTCATCGGCTACTGCCTGGGTGGTACGCTGCTCAGCTGCACGCTCGCGTATCTGGCGGCTAAGGGACAGGAGCGGGTCGCATGTGCCACCTTCTTCGTCAGCCTGCTGGATTTCTCGGAGCCGGGCGAGCTAGGTGTGTTCATCGACGAGAAGCAGGTCGCCAACCTTGAGAAGAAGATGAACGAACGCGGCTACCTCGAAGGCTCGGAGATGGCCGCTACTTTCAACCTGCTGCGCAGTAACGATCTGATGTGGTCCTTTGTCATCAACAATTATCTTCTGGGCAAGGCTCCGTTCCCGTTCGATATGCTCTACTGGAACTCGGACTCGACCCGCATGCCGGCCAAGATGCACAGTTTCTACTTGCGCAATATGTACTTAAGAAATCAGCTTGGAGTGCCAGGCGGAATCGAGCTGGATGGCGTGCCGATCGATCTATCCAAGGTGAAGGTGCCGGCCTGCTTCATCTCTACGGTGGAGGATCACATCGCACCGTGGAAGACGACCTACAAGGGCGCGAAGTACCTTGGCGGTACAACGCGCTTCGTGCTTGGCGGCTCCGGCCACGTCGCCGGCATCGTCAATCCGCCTGCGGCTAAGCGGTATTCCTATTGGACTAATGAAGCGATGCCGGCGACTCCGGAGCAGTGGTTAGAGGGCGCGCAGCAGCATATAGGCTCGTGGTGGGAAGACTGGCAGTCATGGATGGAACGGCAAAACGCCGGAGAGAAGGTACCGGCACGGGTGCCCGGGGGGCGCGACCTGAAGGTAATCGAGGACGCACCCGGCAGCTACGCTACGATGAAGCTAATATGGCCAGTAACCATGCGGCGATCTCCATTCTAAACGCTGACGGTCCGGGAGCGGACATCTCAGCCGCACGAGCCTACCGCTACAAATACGGCTTTGGGTTGAACTGGGAACAGGAAGTTGCCGAGAACGTCGGCTTGTTTTCGCGACTGGGCTGGAATGACGGCGACGAACAGGCGCACGCATACACCGATGTTAATTGGACGACGTCACTGGGCGTGAGCGTCAAAGGCGACACGTGGCGGCGGCCCGGCGACACCTTCGGCGTTGCCGGCGGCTCGTGGCGGGTGACGCGACTTCAGCAGCTCGATTTTGATGTCGGCTTTGGGCTGAACAGAAGTTCTCCAGACCACTTCTTCGGGATCGGGTATTCGTTTCGCCTCGACGGGCCGTTCGGAGGTTCGATTGGCAATTCCCCGTGATTTGGTACTGATGGCTAAGGTTCTCGGCGTAGCCCTCGCTGTTGGACTGGACGTACTAGCGGTTTCGGTAGGAGTCGGCGTCATGCAGCTCGCAGTGGATGCGAGGTTGCGGCTAGGGGTCGCATTTGCCGGGTCGGAAATCGCGATGCAAGTCATCGGCTATCAACTGGGTGCGAGCGCGGGAAAGATGTTGGGCGAGTTTGCCACTTACGTCGGACTCGCCCTGCTCGCAACGATCGGCTGCCTGATGATCCGAAATTCCTTTCGGCATCCGTCAGAAGATGATTTCGACGCCACACGCGGTACCGGTTTCGATGCAACACGCGGTGCCGGTCTGCTAATCACTTCGTTGTCGATTAGCCTCGATTCGCTTGGTGTAGGAATCGCGCTGCCTGCGGTGGCGCTCCCGCTCCTACCGATCCTGGTCACGGTCTCGATCACCACGACCGTTTTCACCTTCATCGGATTGGCATTTGGCGCACGCCTTGGCCGGCGCTATGAGCGAGGGGCTGAACGCTCCGCTGGCGCGATGCTCTTGGCGTTGGCCGCTCTATTCGCAATCGAATAGCTGATCTAGTCGGACAAGTCTTGCGCATGCGCTACATTTGGGCGTGCTCTGACACAGAGTTCTTCGAACTGAGGAGCGTTCGCCCGCCCCCGCCCTGTCTGCGCGCGGGGTCTCCAGATCGGGCTCAATCAAGAGGATTCAGGCGCTATTTCTGCCGCACTTCGCGGCGGATAAGCTTGCCCGAATCATCGTAATACTCAACGATATCGATGTAACCGCGCTCTTGCGGATCACGCTCCACGATCGCAAGCTTGCCGTGCCTGAATTCTTCGGTTTTCTCGGGCTTGCCGTCGAAATCGTCATCGTGGATCTCTCGGATCAGATCCCCGTTCGAGTACACCTGGACAAGATCGGTCTGTCCGTCGAAATTCCGATCGCTTTCAATTTGGACCACTTGGTTGTCTTTGTAGGTTTTGACGACATCCGGCCGGCCGTCGCCGTTTGTGTCGAGGGCAATCTTGTACCTGTCCTTGTCGATCCGGTATACCCATTGATCAGGACGTCCGTCGCGACCACGATGCGTGACCGTACGGTCGGGTTCGCGGCTGCAGGAAATGAAGCCGAAAGCCAGCACCGCCAAAAAGATTGCCGCTTTCCGCATGCTTTCTTATACCCGGCATTCGATCTGTTCTCAACTTTGCTGTCTTGCGCTGACGCTGGTCTTGCTTGCGCTTCCGTTGGCGGGCGTCAGATTCGAGCGCGAGCCGATCCTGACCCCACTCGCTACCGAGCTTGTGCCATTGGGCACGAGTCTGCAATCGCCGCCGAGCGGTCACCTTGATCCGCCCGCATTTGTTGCCCCAACCCGCTTAGTCCTGGGACCTTTGCCATCCGCGCTTTTTCAACCAGACGTGGACGGCAAAGGCCGGCTTCGCAATAACAGCAGCCCTGCTTTCCCCGATTCCCGGGCCCTAGACATTCCCAACGGTCGCTCTCCTCCTTCAGACTAACTCCCTCGAACGAACGATAGCGCGGCACCTCGGCCCCGTCCTCACCGGCGGCGGCGTCGTGCGTATGGGCTTCCGGCGGCGGAGCAACGGCTCCGTGTGTGCTCGTCGCAGCGAATAGATGCAGGAGGGAAATGTGTTTTTGCGACGTGCCATAGCATTGGCGTTTTTCACGGTTTGCTTGATTCCGATGGGAACTGTGTTGGCGGCGGCAGAACAACCGTTGACGGTCGGGCAGTTGGTGGAGGTTGCCATCGAAGTGAATCCCCAGGTCAGAGCCACGAAAGAACAATGGGACGCCGCGCAACATCAGATCTTGCAGAACTATGCTCCCGCGGATCCGATTTTCACATACGGACAGCTGGACAGCAGCAACGATTTCAACGCGGCGACGCACAGCCACGGGCTCACGGCGAGTTTTCAGTTTCCGGGAGAGGCGTTGCTGCAGGCGGATCAAGCAAGGCGGACCGCCGAGATTGCCCGTTTAACGTATGAGGCCGCGGTGCGCGATCTGCGAGCCGGCGTTGAGACCGCCTACTACCAGGTATTGCTCGATGAGGCGCTGATTGGAATCAACGCCGAGAATATCGTCAACCTGAAGCAGGTCGTCAACGTAACCCAGGTCCAATACACGGGGGGCCAGGCGGCCCAATCCGATCTCATCGGTGCCGAGCTAGCGCTCGAGCAGGCTCAGTTGCAGCAACGCCAGTACCAGACCAACCGCTTGAACGACCGTGTTGGACTTAATCAACTGCTCTATCGGAAACCCGGTTCGCCCTTGGAGCTTGACCAGAAGATCCAGTTGAAACCTCTGGAGATCCGGCTGGATAAAGCGGTCGACACCGCCACGCACGCGCGCCAGGAGATTCTCGAAGCCGCGCTCACGGAGAAAAATTCAACCACAGCGCTGACCCTCGCTGAGATGGAATATCTGCCGAACTACCAACTCGGCGGCGAGTACGACCTCCTTCTGCAACCCGGCAACCGGCCGCTGCCCAACGTGCACCAAGGCTGGACCTTCACCGTCGGATTCAACATCCCGGTTTTCTTCTGGATCCATCAGCGCGAGGACGTGCGCTCGGCGCAACATTCGTTAGAGGCCGCTCGTTACAGCATGAATTCAGTCCTAAGCCAAACCGAGGCAACTGTCACGCAATTGTACCAGTCCGCGCAATTCGCCTACGAGTCGGCACAAATATATAGGGCGCAGCTGATCCCCTTGGCCGACAAGAATTTCAAAGTGTCATTGGTGGCTTACCAGGCGGGCAAAGTTGACTTCCTTACATTGTCTTCGGCGCTGCAGAGCGCCTACGCGGCGCGCATCACTTACCTTCAGAACGCCAATTCCTTCTTCGCCGGAGAAGTAGCGTTGGAGCAGGCGATGGGGGTCTCGTTTCAAATATGAAGCACACTACAACAGGTGCAATGTCTGCAACGAAGAAACCGTATGTCAGTGCCCTATTGGGTCTGGTCATCGCTTGGCTGGCGCTGAGCCTGCTTAGCGGATGTGACGGCCCGGCACCAAGTCCGGCCGCTACCGGGTCCCCGCCATCTGAACTGCCAACGTTGGTTCACCAACCGGGCGGCCAGGAGTGGATGACGGTCGATCTCTCCCAGATTGCCGACCTGTCCATTAGTAGCGTCCAGGAGGTTTCCCTGCCGGGAATACTCGAGGCGGTTGGCCAGGTGACGTTCGACGATCGTCTGGTCTCAACGATGATCTCGCGGGTCAGCGGACGACTCGAAGACATCCGAGTCTCGCAATGGGACACGGTGCGCGCCGGCGAAAATATTCTCTCGATCTACAGCCCTGATTTCATGACGGCCGAGGCGGAGTACCTGGAGGCGACTTCCAGCGCGAGCCAGAGCGGCGGCGCTGGCACACAGGCCGACGCCTTTGGCATGTCGGCGGGCAGCTTCAGCATGAAGGCCAACCTGAAGGCCGCAGCGGTTAAAAAACTCGAATTGCTTGGCCTTTCGCCCGCCGATATTTTGGCCATCAAGGAAGCCACGCCGTCGCGTTGGATGAGGGCGCCGATCAGCGGAATTGTGGTGACCAAACTTGCCTTGCGTGGCGCCCAGGTTAACGCGGGGGACCAGCTCTTCGCGCTGGCGACGCTGCAGCGGGTGTGGATTACCGCCGACATTTATGAAGACGACCTTTCACGGGTTCATACCGGCCAGAGTTTAGAAGCCATCACGGCTGCTTACCCAGGTGACACCTTCAAGGGCGTGGTCGATCGAATCAGCCCAGCCCTCGACCCCAACACCCACACACTTCAGCTTCGCTGCCAGGTTGAAAACCCGGGCGAAGAACTCAAACCGCAGATGTTGGCGCGGGTGCGGATCGTGACCCGTCCCGGTGCGGCTCTGGTGGTGCCCCAGGCGGCCTTGGTTTTCGACGGCAACGCTTACTACGCCTTCGTGCTAACAGGCGCGAACATGGTTGAGCGGCGCAGTGTCCAAATTGCCACCTGGAACGATCAGGGTTACGCCCGCATAGTGTCAGGGCTCAAATCCGGCGAGCGCATAATAACCCGCAAATCGCTTCAGCTAAACGCGCTCTGGCGTGAGGTGCACGGAGAGAGTTCGTAAGAGTGAAGTAATTATGATTAAGACTTTGATGGACTGGGCGCTCAGCGAGCGCCCGATTGTTGTGGGCCTCGCGCTGCTCCTTATCGTCGCCGGATTCTATGCATTTCATGGACTGGATATTGAGGCTTATCCCGATCCGGTACAGCCGGATATAGAGATTACTACTCAGCCTTTTGGCTATAGCGCCGAAGAGGTTGAAAAGCTGGCCACCATCCCGCTTGAGTGGGGTCTGGCGGGAATGCGCAACCTCGAGGCGATACGAACTATTTCCCTTTTCGGTCTATCAGACGTTAAATTGTTTTTCAGCTGGGACAGCGACTACTACTGGGATCGCACCGACGTCCTCAACCGGCTCTCACTTATAACCCTTCCCTTGCCGCCGAATATTACTCCTAGCCTCAATCCCGACAATCCGATTGGTGAGATCTACCGCTACACTGTCCAAAGTCCCGATCACAACTTGATGGAGGAAAAAGAGATCGAGGACTGAGTACTGGAAAAGCAATTCAAGACTGTTCCGGGGGTCGAGGACGTGGCGGGTTTCGGTGGCCTGACCAAGGAGTACCACGTCGACGTCGATGCCGATGAGCTCACTCACTACCAGATGTCACTGCCTACTCTGACCAGCGCGATAGCGAATGCCAACATCAACGTCGGCGGCAACTACCTTGAAGTGGGCGAACAAGCCCTGGATGTGCGTGGTATCGGATTCATCCATAGCCTGGACGATATCGGAAACATAACGCTCAGTACCAGCAATGCGACGCCGGTTAGGGTCCGCGAGTTGGCGAATGTGTCGGTCGGCTACGCCCCACGTCTTGGAATTGTGGGTATGAACGACCGCGATGAAGTAGTCGAGGGGATCGTGCTGATGCGCAAGTATGGCGATACGCTCAAAACCCTCGACGGTGTCGAAGCCAAGGCCGCGCAGCTCAACACCTCCGGCATGCTTCCCAAGGGGTACAAGATCGTCCCGTACTATGATCGCAGGAGCCTGGTTTACACCACCCTTCACACCGTGTTCGAAAATCTCTCATTGGGAATGTTGCTGGTCTTTCTGGTGCTCATGTTCTTCCTTGGCAATCTGCGCACCGCCATCATTGCGGCGATCAATATTCCGCTGGCGATGTTTGGGGCTTTCATCTTGCTCTATCTCACCGGGACACCTGCAAATCTCCTTTCTCTCGGTGCGGTGGACTTCGGCATCATCATCGACTCGACGATCATAGTTATCGAGAACATATATCGGCATCTCTCCTCCGCCGATAATCCCAGTGAGAGCACCTTAATCTGCATTAAGCGGGCCTCCACCGAGGTGGGCGGCCCGATGTTCTACTCGACGTTGATCTTTATCGTTGCCTTTCTGCCGCTCTTCACGATGAAAGGTGTCGAAGGCGTAATCTTCTCACCGATGTCGCACACCTACTCGTTCGCATTGATCAGTGCGATCCTGCTGGCTGTGACGCTCACTCCAGTGCTGACCTCTTTCTTGCTGCATAAAGGGATGAAGGAGACACATAACTTCGTCTGGGAAGCGTTTCATCGCTTCTACCACAATCTCTTTGTCAGGGTCATGCGCTGGCCCAAACTGACACTGGCAATAATTGCTTTGATAATGGTCGCCGGACTATCGCAGTTTGACCGCCTCGGCGGTGAGTTCCTGCCCAAGCTCGAAGAGGGGAACATATGGGCCCGTGCCACGCTGCCGCTGACGACCTCGTTATCCAATGCCGATGAGGTTGCGGGAAGTGTGCGCCGAGTTTTCCAGTCCTTTCCGGAAGTAACCACAGTAGTCTCCCAAACCGGCCGGCCCGACGATGGGTCGGATACTACCGGATTTTTCAACATTGAGTTCTCGGTCGATCTGAAACCGCAGGACCGATGGCCGCGCGGCCTGACCAAAGACGGTCTCGTCGCGCAGATCGCTGATCAGTTGAACGCGCGCTTTCCGGGTGTGAATTTTGGCTTCTCCCAAAACATCGAGGACAACGTCGAGGAAGCCCTCTCGGGCGTTAAAGGAGTTAACGCGATCAAAGTTTATGGCCCGGACCTGAGCGTTGATGAAAAAGTTGCAAACGAGGTCAAAGAGGTGATCAGCGGGGTGCCGGGAATGGCCGATATGGCAGTCTATCGCGCGATGGGGCAGCCCAACCTGATGATTACGCCCGATCGGGCTGCCTGCTCTCGATACGGATTGAATGTCGGCGACGTCAACGGCGTAGTTCAGGCAGCGATCGGCGGTCAGGCGATCACCCAAGTGCTTCAGGGCGAGCGGGCCTTCAATCTAATGGTCCGCTGGCAGCCGAAATACCGCCAAAGCTTGAATGCGATTCGCCAGATCCGAATCGCGCAACCCTCGGGCGGCTATGTCCAGCTTGACCAAGTAGCTGACATCAAGACCGTGGAAGGTGCCTCGTTTATCTATCGCGAGGCCCTCCAGCGCTACGTACCGATGCGCTTCAGCGTGCGCGGCCGTGACATGCAGAGCACCGTCGAGGACGCTAAGCGTGCGGTGGCCAAGCAAATCAAGTTGCCTGAAGGCGTTCGTCTCGATTGGATGGGCGAGTACAACGAGCTTCAGCAAGCCAACCGGCGCCTCGCAATCGTCATACCGTTGGCACTGCTCTTGATCATGGGCATCCTGTACGCCGCAACTTTATCGGTCGTTAACACCCTTATATTGATGGCGCAGGTGCCGCTTGCTTGTCTGGGCGGCGTGTTGGCGCTGGTAGTGACGGGCACGCCCTTTAGCGTCTCCGCCGCGGTGGGTTTTATTTCCATTTTCGCGATCGCCATCATGGACGGCATTCTATTGAACTTTTACATTCATCAACTATGGAGGGAGGGACACTCCGTCGTCGATTCCATCGTCATGGGCGCCGACCGGCGGGCGCTGTTGACCCGAGTGTTCCATCCCACGCTCGTGTACGTGTTGCATCGCCAACTGGGTCTGACCGACGATGAGCGACCCGACCCCCTGACACGCGCAGTATGAAATAGAAAATTAGCATGGCGCAGTCGGTGTCCGGCGTAAACGCTTTGTAAGCATTCGTTATCGCAAATTGGTACGGCATGGCGATTGCTCAAATACGAAGTAAACGAACAGGTGACGTGACATGCCCTTTCGCACGATTTTGAGTCCAGTCGACTTTGATGAGAACTCGTTCCAGGCGCTGGAAACCGCGGCCGAACTGGCTCGGCTGGCCGACGCGACCGTCCACGTTCTCCATGTCCTGACCCCAGCGGGTTTCGGTCTGATGGCGGCCGATGTCGACGCGTGCGTGACCGAGGAGCAGGCCGCCAAAGAAAGACTCGTGGGCGTCTGCGGCGAGCATCTCGGTGGGGTCCGCCACGAGGTTCTGACACGTACGGGCGACCCTGCAATTGCGATAATCCACGCGCAGGAGGAACTGAAGGCGGATCTGGTGGTGATCGCGACTCATGCGAGCCGCAAGATCGCGCGCCCCTTTCCCGGGAGTGTCGCCGAACGGGTCGTGCGCGAATCAATTTGCCCGGTGGTGACGGTGAGACCAAGTCCGAGCGGCGATCCCGACGCAGTGGGCGCTCACATGACGCGGGTCCCACTGACCGCATTACTTGATACAACCGTCGCACGTCTGCGACAGATGATAAGCCAGGACCGTTGCCATTCGGTGCCGGTGCTGGACGGTGGAAAGGTAGTGGGAATGGTGACCGATCGTGATATCGCATTCAGCGACGCGACGCCTGATACCACGATCGGAATGCTGATGACGCGCGAAGTGATTATGGTCTCGCCGAGAACTTCAATCCAGGAAGCGGCGCGCATCCTGTTCGAATGCGAAGTGGACGGACTGCCGGTGGTCGAGGATGAGAGACTGGTTGGAATTATCACGCGCTCCGACATCCTCAAGGTTTTTGCAAACATAGAGCCCGGTTCGGTGCTGCGTCTAAGAAGGGTGCTGGCAAGGAGAGCTCCAACGGTCTCGCGCGGATAGCCGCACTTCATGCCGACGGTGGACTCCCCGTCTTTCGCCGCATCCAGGCGGGTGGCGACATCGGTGCGATTCCGGTCCTGGGAGGGCTACTTCATCTTCGGATCTCAATTCTCGGCAACCACAGATCGTTGTAATCTGATCAGTTGGCATTCGGCTTTACAGCCCGTGCGAAGACGCCATCAGCCAGCCGTACCGAGCGGAGGCAAAGAGGGAGTGGCTTTGCCAGCGGGCATCGGGCGCACCGTGAGCACCTGCGTGATCGATTCCCGGACCACTCTTTGCGCGACGCTACCCAATACCAGCCGCGTGAAACCTCTCCGGCCGTGAGTGGCCATCACCACCAGGTCGGGCTCGAGCGTCTTCTCCAACGTCAGGATAACGTCGGCGGGATTTCCCCGCTCTATCACGATCTCGCATTCGATCCCGGCCATCCTCTCCCGGGTGATTTGTTCGAGCTGCTCGCGGGCGTATTTTTCCTGCGACTCGATGAGTTCGGCGAGCACGAAGCCTTCAGTCGCGAGCGGGTTGATCTGGATAACGTGAAGCAGATACAGCTTCCCGTTACCGCTTCGAGCCAACGCCCGCGCTTCTTCGACTGCTTGGATTGAGCTGCTGTCGAAGTCAACCGGACAGAGGATTCGTTTGTAGGGGAAAGCCACGGTCTGATGCCCCTTATAGACGGAGCGCTGGTTGCCGACAGTCGGGTGAGAGAGGCTTTTCGACGGTCGGGACCCTCACGCTAGTTTCTCCCTCGCGGGGAGCTTTGCAAAAGCCGCGCTGGCTGTGCGCCTGGGCGGAAATTCCTCGCTGCGCGGACTCCGCGCGGAGTCACCAATGAACTTTTCCCTTTGGAACTCTCGACATGCCGGCTAGGCAGTCTCTGCGGAATCCATTAATCGCCGGCAGCAAGTCTCACACACCGGCATGGGTCCGCCTTCCTCTTCCATGATGGCAACGACCTCACTCGCCGGCTCACCGGCTTCGGCCTCGGACCGAAGCGAATGCGAACGACCGGTTTCCTGACACGGCTGGCATCGAAATGGCCGGCCTGTCCGGTTCTCGTACTCGTGTGCAATCGCGGCTTGTTCGAGGTCACTCAAGCCATCGAGCAATCTGATCTTGCTACGGGATTCGTCTGAGGCCGGCTTCTTGGCAACCATTTGCGATTTTCCTCCTCGCGGCTCTTGATCGGCTAGAAAATAATGTCGCGATTTTGCTCATACGTCCCCAAACGCTCCAGGCACTGGTCCCTTTGGCGACAGTTCATTTCGGCGCTATCAAGTTCGTCGCTCGGCGAGCGGGAGAGCATCCTCTTCCTGTGCGGTGCAATATTGGCCACGGCGAGATTTCGTTCATGATTGAGTAATTCTCGTAGAGACTGAATTTCTGTCTCGCTCCGCATACCAACCTGCGGGTGCCGCGGCAAAAAGATCGATTCCAATGGTGATCAAGCGAAGGCTGTGCCAAACCGTGCCAGTGCCGAGCCTCTGCTCTCGAAAATCAATGGCATGATCCATGCGCGGGATTAGACAGACTGTAATGGCCCTACGGGCCGGAATCGTGCAACGTCGAAGCGGCGTGATTCACCTGAAATCGGGTGCATGTGAAAGTTGTGGCTCCGGAGACCGAAACTATAGAACGAGGTGACCGGAAACCTCTCGCTGCTCTCGTAAAAGCGATGGGAGGCAAGTTTTCCACCGCATTAGGCATCGCTCTCGCTTCGGGTGAGTCCCCAGAAATATTCAAGTGGCTGCTGGCCGCGATCCTCTTTGGTGCGCGAATCTCGGGGCGTATCGCGGTGCAAACCTACAACGAATTCTCCCGAGAAAATCTCCTGACCCCGAACGACTTGTTACGCCGCGGATGGAACGGATTGGTCGAGGTGCTCGACCGGGGCGGCTATGTCCGCTACGACTTCAAGACCGCGACCAAGCTGTTGGAAGTCTGCCGTACACTGATGGAACGGTATCACGGCGACCTGAATACGCTGCATTCCGGGGCGAAGGGCCCAGGGGACCTCGAGCAGAGAATCCGACAGCTCGGCAAAGGTGTCGGGGAAGTTAGCGTTGGTATCTTTCTCAGAGAGATGCGCGGGACTTGGCGCAAGGCCGAACCTTTGCCTTCCGATCTTGTACTAAGCGGCGCAGAGAGTTTGGGATTGTTGGGGAAAAACCCGAAGGACAGAAAACGCGCGTTGGAACAGCTCAAGGCCAAATGGGCTGAAGAAGGTGGACGCCTGGCGCAATTCCCTGATTTTGAGGCTGCATTATTGAGGCGCGGTTTGGCCGCGCGCAGGAACTCACGCAAGCGGAGCAACGGTGGAACTTGAAAATGGGGTGACATGCAGGAACGTGCGGAGTGCCCGATGACAACAAAACTGCGCGGAGAAGCCCTGCTGCGCGACCCACATCTCAACAAATCAAGCGCCTTTAGCGAAGCCGAGCGCGAGGCCCTCGGCCTTGTGGGACTCGTGCCCGAAGGCCTCGACCGCGCGGATAGCCAGCTCCAGCGAGTCCTGCTGGAGCTGGCGCAAAAGCCGTCACCGCTCGAGCAGTACGTTTATTTCTCGCAATTACAGGAGACAGACGAGACCCTCTTTTACCGAATGCTGATGTCCGATCCGGCGCGCTTCCTGCCGATAGTCTATACGCCGACGGTTGGTGACGCCTGCCTGGAGTGGAGCCACATGACGCAGCGTCCGCGCGGCCTCTACGTTTCGATCAAGCGCAGAGGCCACGTGCGCGAAATACTCCGCAACTGGCCGAAACGGGACGTTCGCTTCATCGTGGTCACCAGCGGCGAGCGGATCCTGGGCCTTGGCGACCTTGGAGCCAACGGTATGGGTATCCCGGTCGGCAAGCTGGTGCTGTACACGGTATGTGCCGGGGTGCCCCCGCAATTCACCCTGCCCATCATGATGGATTGCGGAACCAACAACGAGACGCTCCTCAAAGACCCGCTCTACCTTGGCCTGCGTCAGGCCCGCCCTGCGGTTGCGCGACTGGATGAATTCGTCGAAGAGTTCGTGAAGGCGGTACAGGAAGAATTTCCCAACTGCTGCATCCAGTTCGAGGACTGGGCCCGGAACGACGTTTTTCGGCTGCTGGCGCGCTATCGCGACCGGGTTTGCTGCTTCAACGACGATATCCAGGGCACCGGAGCGGTCGCTCTCGCCGGAGTCCTAAGCGCAATGCGCATCACGGGTGGCAAACTTAGCGCGCAAAGCTTTCTGTTTCTGGGAGCCGGCACGGCCAGTATCGGAATTGCCCGAACCCTTACCCAAGCCATGACGGCGGAGGGACTCTCATCGGAGTCGGCGCGCGCGCGGATACGGCTGTTCAACCGCAACGGGCTGATCGAATCGACGCGCCGCGACCTGGCCGATTACCAACAGCCATATGCGCATCCGCACACGCCGACCAGGGACTTCGCCGAAGCTATTGAGTCGATCAGACCGACTGTCATCATAGGTGCCAGCACTACGGCGAAGGCCTTCGACTCGCGAGTGATAGAGGCCATGGCGCGGGTCAATCAGCGGCCGATAATCTTCGCACTCTCGAATCCGACCTCGCGCTCTGAGTGCACCGCTGAAGAGGCTTATCGGTGGTCGCAGGGACGGGCGGTGTTCGCCAGCGGAAGCCCGTTTGCGCCAGTCCGATACAACAATCGCACGTTCGTACCCGGGCAATGCAACAACGTGTATATCTTTCCCGCAATAGGTCTCGCGATCTACGCGACACGGGCTACGCGGGTCATCGACGAGATGTTCATCGCCGCCGCGCGGGCGGTCGCCGATCAGGTGACGGCGGCTGAACTCGATGCCGGTCTGATCTATCCACCGCAATCGGCCATCCTGAAGACCGAAATCCATGTCGCCGCGCGCGTTGCGGAGGTCATCTTCGCCCGTGGTCTGGCCAGCGTAAAGGAGCCACAGGACCTTGGCGCTTTCATCGAATCGCAAGTCTATAAGCCGGAATACCGAACCCTTATCTAATTGAGGATTGTTCGGACACCTTCGCTGCTAGCGAATTTTTATTTCCAGAACCTGCTCTTGGCCGTTCCATTGCGCGGGCGTTCCGAATGCCGTGCAGAGACGCGCCATCTTGGAAGCGATCCTTTTGGCGCGATCGCCGCTGGCGAGTTGCACCTGGCAATCGGCGATCACGGTCGGATAAAGCCGCAGCCGGAAAAATCGGTTGGCGACGAAATCAAGGGTAAAAACAAAGGATTCGTCATTCCGTTCGGTTTCGTCGACGGCGTAGTCATCGACGAAGTTGCCGGTCGAATACAGGATTGGCCGTCCCTTGTAGAGTTCGATTCCATGGAAGACGTGCGCGGAATGGCCAAAGACAACGTCCGCCCCGGCGTCGACCACGAGACGGCCGAATTTCACGTGTGCGGCGAGGGGTTTGTATCCCCAATTTGGGCCCCAATGTGCCGAAACCACGAGAATATCGACGGCCCTCTTTGCTTCGCGAACCGTCTCAAGCAGTCGCCGCGCGCGCTCGTCGTCCGCATCGATGGGTAAATAGAAAACGCCGGGACAGTTGGCGTCCGCTTCCCATTCGGGCTGATTGTCGGTAAACGCAACCAACCCGATCTTGGCGCCCTTCACATCACAGATTGCCGGTCTCGTACTCGCGTCCAGATTCGGGCCTGCGCCAGCGTGCCGGATTCCCGCGCGATCGAGAAGCTCCAGCATTTGGCCCATCGCCGCGTATCCGAAGTCAAGCGTGTGGTTGTTGGCGAGCGAAACAGCATCAATTCCGGCCTCTTTCAGCACGGTGATGTTCTTTGCGTTCGAACGGAAATGAAAGACCTTCGGTGTGGCATTCCATGGTGAGCCGATGTCAGAAATCACGCACTCAAGATTGCAAGCGCGCCAATCGCTCTCGCGAAACAGGTGCTTCGTGTCACCCCACAGGTAGCCGGGCGGACCGCTCCTGAGCATTTCGTTCACCACGCGACCGATCATTACGTCGCCAACCAGCAGGAGCCGAAGGTCCGCGTTGACCTGCGCCTGTTCACCGCTCGACGGAATGGAAGCAGGACCACTCCGCTCAGGCGTCATGTTGGTCGCCGCTGTGGAGCGCGATCTGCTCGGGGAACAGAAACGTCACGCCGCCTTCCTTGCACTGGACGAGATACATTCCTCGGCCGAGAATGGAGACCTCGCGCACCATACGCGGCCGTTCCCTAAACCTCATCTCGGCTCCTTCCGCAACGTCCAGGCGCGGAATCTCCCACAAATAGTCATGAACTCGCAGAATCTCCATTGTCTCAATCCCGGACAATCAGCTGGCAAGTCAGAGCTAAGATCGTGCCAGCCTTAACCTTGGCGGCCCGCTGATTGGCTGTGCCTACAGAGCAATAAGGATCTTTGAAGCCTTTTGCCACACTCCACACATTCCAACGGCTACACACCGGATCGCGGCACCGAAAATCCCAGAGCCGGATTTGACGGAATCCTGGCGCAACCTTTGCGTCGATTTTCATCAAAAGCAATGGAGGTCGTCTGGTGGCGCTGACCGCCAAGAGCAGGGCAAAGAAAATTGCCTCGGAGAAGGGAGAGCTCTGAAGTAGCGTTGAGCAACAAAATGGACGACACCAGTCAGGTACTCAGGCAAGTGCGCGCCGCGCTCGAGCGCGAGCCACGTGTAGATCTGCACCATTATCCGTTGAACATCGACCTCGGCGCCGACGGTGCATTGATGGTCGAAGGAGAGGTCGCGGACATTGCGGCGAAGAAACTCGCGCTCGAAGCGGCGGCCGCGGTTCCCGGAGTCGCGGCTGTGATTGATCGCCTGCGTGTTGCTCCCGCCACACGAATGACCGATGGGGAGATTAGAGATCACATACGCGATGCGCTTTTCGAAGAGCCGGCGTTCGAGAATTGCGGAATCAGCATAGGCAGCGGGGGTGTTCCGCAGATGGTGCGGCAACGGAATTCGCTCGGCTTTATCGAGGCGTCGAGCGACGACGCGGTGGTCACCCTGAACGGACAGGTTGGGAGCTTCTCGCACAAGTGCCTGGCGGGCGCGCTCGCCTGGTGGGTGCCCGGTTCTCGCGATGTTATAAACGGGTTGGAAGTCGTCCCGCCACAGGACGAAGACGACGACGAAATAGCGGAAGCGGTCGGCCTGGTCCTCGCGAAAGATCCCCTCGTCAACGCCAATAGGATGCGGGTCAGGACCGAAAACTCCGTCGTGACCCTGGAAGGCCTTGCAGCGAACGAAAAGGAGAGCGAAATGGCCGAGATGGATGCCTGGTGCGTGCTTGGGGTGAACCGGGTAATCAACCGGCTGGAGCTCAAATAGCTATTTATCTGACAAGATACTCTCGCAGCTATTGAGGATTGACGGGTAATTCGTAACGGGTGCGAACATGCGCGAACCTCAAGGCCGATGCCTCGGGACGCTTGGAGGGCACCGATGAAGTTTGGCAAATTTGCTTTCGGTTCAATTGAAATCGACGGCGAAGCCTACGCACATGACGTGGTAATCGACCGTGGAAAGATTCGCAAGCGCAAGAAGAAAGTCTCGCGGAAATTCCGCGAGCGGTTCGGGCATACTCCACTTTCGATGGAAGAGGACATACCGTGGAGATGCCGGCGGTTGATCGTCGGCTCCGGAAAATACGCCGCGCTTCCGGTGATGGACGAAGTGAAACTCGAGGCACGCCGACGCGACGTAGCTATTATGATTCTCCCGACCGGCGAGGCGATCAAGGAGCTTGGCAAGAATCCCGCGAACACGAATGCGATTCTCCACGTGACGTGCTGAATCGCCCACGGCGTGGATTGCGCATGCGCGGAACCAGGTGTGCCTTAAGATTCTCAGGATAAGCCGTGATCCAGATTGACGGCTCGAGGAGGTGCTTCGCAAATGGCATTAAAGCTGACCTCTCCTGCCTTCAGGAATCAGGGTGAGATACCTGCTGTTTACACCTGCGACGGGAAGGATCTTTCTCCTGCACTGGCCTGGTCCAATGTTCCTGGAGGAACGCGAAGCCTCGCTTTAATTGCGGATGACCCGGACGCTCCCGATCCGTCTGCGCCAAAAATGACCTGGGTGCATTGGGTACTCTATAATCTCCCGCCCACGCTCGATGGCCTGCCTGAGGCGGCCGGCTCCGCCAAATCGCCAATCGGCGCCTTGGCTGGCGTGAATGACTGGAAGCGCACCGGCTACGGCGGTCCATGTCCCCCGATCGGACGGCACCGGTATTTCTTCAAGCTCTATGCGCTGGACAGAATACTGCCTGACCTCAATCGGCCAACCAAGGCAAAACTGGAAGCCGCGATGAAAGTTCATGTCCTGGCCCAGGCGACGCTGATCGGAACCTATAAGCGCAAGGGTTGAAGTGTCGACACTGGGCGGGCCAGCGTTCACCTTCAATGTCATCCGGGAGCCTGAAAAAAACGGCAGGCTGTCGGAGGGAAACTTCGAGAGCCTCGCCTGTGCGAGCCGCACCGGTAATCGTGAGCATTCGATGGTGTGGATCATAATGGCCGACGTCGTTGCAGCGCTCCACGCGGCCTACATCGTTTTTGTCGTGGCTGGCTTCGTAGCGATCCTTGCCGGCTCCGCCGCGCGGTGGCAATGCGTGCAAAACATCTACTTCCGCTTCACACACCTCGCGATGATTCTGCTGGTATGCTTGGGGGTGACTCTCGGGATCACCTGCCCGCTCACGAGGCTTGAGAACGCGCTTCGTCTGAAGGGCGGCCAAAGCGGATATGCGCGCGATTTCATCGGCTACTGGTTCGACCGGATTATCTTCCATGACGCCTCGCCCTGGGTGTTCGCGACAGCCTACTTCACGTTCGGCACGCTGGTCCTCTTGAGCTTCTGGTTCGTACCAGTGCGATCGTTCCGCCGGAGGCGCTGCTGAGGTTTTTCCCGGAGGCGGTCGGCCGAGGGCTCATCGAAAGGCAGGCTCGTCGAAGCCACGGAGCTTGCGCGAATGCAGGCGGTCGACGCCTTGCTCGCGCAGAAGGCGCACGGTCTCGATGCCGATGCGCAGGTGCTGGCTGATCCGCTCGCGGTAAAACGCATTCGCCATGCCGCGCAGCTTCAATTCCCCGTGGAGCGGCTTATCTGACACACATAGCAGCGTGCCGTAGGGGACGCGGAAACGCAGGCCATTGGCCGCCACGGTCGCCGACTCCATATCGACCGCGATCGCGCGACTGAGGTTAAGCTGTTTGAACAGCTCGTCAAAGCGAAGCTCCCAATTGCGGTTATCGGTGGTAGCGACGGTGCCGGTGCGCATCCGCGTCTTAAGGTCCTGGCCGGAAAGCCCGGTTACCATCGCGGTTGCCTCCTGCAGCGCCACCTGCACCTCAGCGATCGGCGGCACCGGTACCCAGAGGGGTAAGTCCTCGTCCAGGACATGGTCGTCGCGCACGTAGCCATGCGCAAGCACATAGTCGCCCAGAAGCTGGCTTCGCCGCAGGCCGGCGCAGTGGCCGAGCATCAGCCAGCAGTGCGGCCGCAGGACGGCGATATGGTCCGTGATCGTTCTCGCGTTACTCGGGCCCACTCCCATGTTGAGTAGCGTAATGCCGTCTCCATCCGCGCGCTTGAGGTGATAGGCGGGCATCTGGGGCAGCGTCGGGGTGCGCATCGGAGCGTCCGCTGGTTTGCGCGGCGCGCTATCCGAGTTCATCATGTATTCTGGCTCAACGAATTCGCTGTACTCGCGATCTTTGCCAACTTGCGCCCGCCCCAATTCGATGAATTCGTCAACATAGCGCTGATAGTTCGTCAGCAGCACGAAGTTCTGGAAGTGCTCGGCCGAGGTGCCCGTATAGTGGTGCAGGCGCGCCAGCGAGTAATCGACCCGTTCCGCAGTGAAAAGGGCAAGAGGACGAGGCTGGTCGGTTCCCGGCCGATACGTGCCGTTGGCGATCGAATCGCCGGTCGCGCTCAAGTCCGGCAGCGCAAAGTATTCTTGCAGAGCGCGCACGTCGGTCTCGGTCACATCGGTAACGCTCTCCTCGATTACAAATGGCAGCGGGATCCGACGGTCGCTCTCGCCGACAACGACATGAACGCCGTGGCGCCGGAGTAGCAGATCGATTTGCTCGCGGTAGTAGCGTCCAAAGAGTTCGGGATGCGTCAGCGTGGTTCCGTAAACGCCCGGTTCGAGCAGAACGCCGTATGAGTAGCGCGCGTCGACGTAAAGATCCGAGCGCCCCACGGCAATGCCGACATATGGGTACACAGCCCTCACCGGCGGCGCCGGCTTGCCGCGCATGAGATCCGCGAATGCGCCGCGGATGGCGTCCACACCTGCGGTGTAAATGGCAGTGATACGCTCGACCGCCGCTCCAGCGTCGCGGAAGGTGACGAGGTCGCGAGCGGCGCCGTGGCCATATTGTGTCATGGCTCAACTCCAGACAGCGGGATCGATCCGGACGGCATTGACTGAATCCGCTGAGTTACGCTCTCCTCCAGCCAGTCGATCAGGTAATGCGCCAGCGGCTCGCGCAAGCTAACGGTGGTTGATGCCCATGGCGGCTGCCGGTCAATCAAGTCATCCGAACACTGAGCATTCTAGCGAGGTTAGCCGCGCGCTGGGAACCGTGAGCCAGAGCTGGCACAGCGAATGCTCGGTCTTGCGTGGAGACATAACATGATGCGGTCGACACCGGGCTTCAAAACAACCCCCCCCGCTTCGAACGAGCAGGTCGAACTCCACGATATTCTGTCGGCAGGGCGAACACTCGTAGATTTCTTCAGCGAATTCGCGCAACGCCCCGAAGAATTCATAATCTACGACGACGGCTATCGGCGCTGGAGTTATACCTATCGCCAGGTCGGAGCGGCAGCGCGCACTTTCGCGGCGCAACTTCGCGCGAAGTCGATCGCCAAAGGCGAAAAAGTACTCATCTGGTCAGAGAACCGGCCGGAATGGCTGGTAGCCTTTTGGGGATGCCTCCTGGAAGGAGTGATCGCTGTTCCGGTCGACTGCCGGACTTCAGCCAATGTGGTGCTGAACATGCAGCGCGTTGTGCAGGCCTGCGCGATCCTTGTCGGCAGCGAGGTCAAGGCGGCGGCGCTCGAAGGATCGATACCGCTCTGGCGGCTTCAAGACATCGAACTTGCCGGTGAAGAACGGCGCACGGATTCCGTGCGTGAGATTGGCCCCGACGACGTGGCTGAAATCGTCTTTACTTCGGGGTCGACCGCGATTCCCAAAGGCGTAATCATAACGCACCGCAACATTGTTGCCGACCTGAATCCGATCGCACGAGAGGTGGAGCGGTACCGGCTCTATGTGCGCGCGCTGGCGCCCATCCGCTTTCTCACTCTCCTGCCGCTTAGCCATATGTTCGGGCAGGCGCTCGCAACGTTTTTCCCACCGATGCTGCCGGGCGTCGTGATTTTCATGTCCAGCTACGCGCCCCATGAGGTAATCAGGCAGATTCACGGCCGGCGAGTCTCATTCCTCGTGGCAGTGCCGAAAATTCTCGCGGTCCTCCGCCAGTATGTCGTCAGCCGGTTTCCCGAACTCGCCCGGATCAAAGAGGACGATTCATACTGGCTCGTTCGTCGATGGCGTTACCGAAAGGTACACGGGCTTTTCGGCTTGAAGTTCATTGGCTTCGTAATCGCCGGTGCGCCCCTTGAAGTGGGACTTGAGAACTTCTGGCGCCAACTCGGTTTCATGGTCGTACAAGGATACGGACTCACCGAGACCGCACCTATTGTTAGTTTCAATCACCCGTTTCATCTCAAGCCAGGCACTGTCGGAAAGCCTATACCGGGCGTCGATGTGAGCATCGCAGCGGACGGTGAAATCCTCGTTCGCGGTGAAATCGTAACCCCGGGCTACTTTAGTGCGCCAGTCGAGGCATTCAGGGCCTTAGAGAACGGCTGGTTTCACACCGGCGATATCGGGGTGATCGACCACGACGGCTATCTCAGCGTGCGTGGCCGCAAGAAGGAAATGATCGTCACCCCCGAGGGTCTCAAGGTGTTTCCCGAAGACGTCGAACTGGTTCTGAACCGCGTCTCCGGAGTTCGCGACTGCGCCGTCGTTGGCAGGGAACGAGTTCACGCCGTTCTTGTACTGGAGCCGGGCGCGGACAAGGACGATGTCGCGCGCCATGCCAATGAGGTACTCGAAGATCATCAGAAGATTCGGAGCATCTCGGTGTGGACGGCGGGCGAGTTGCCGCGAACGGAAGGCACTGGAAAGCTCAAGCGTTCGGCGATTGAGAAATGGGTCGATGCCGGCAGCCCGCTGGTAGCCGCCACTGCGCAAAATGAACTTGCCGAACTACTTGGTAGTTATGCTCCGGGCAGAACCATCACACCCGAGACCACGCTCGAGGAACTCGGGCTGACTTCCCTCGAGCAGGTGGAATTGATGGTTGAACTGGAGGAGCGCTTCAACACAACAATCGACGAAGCCGCCTTCAGAGGTGCGTGGCATCTGGCCGATCTTGCGGATCGAATCTCCCGGCCACCGCCCGCACGGGAAGCGTTGGAATTCATCCAATGGAACCGCGGCGGTGTTGCGAGACTCATTCGCCGCGTGACTCAGGGTGGACTCGTACTTCCCCTTACGCGGCTCTGCGCGCACATCGAGGTCAGCGGGCTCGACGTATTGCGCCAGGTTACCGGGCCGGTTATCTTCGCGGCGAACCATCAGAGCTATCTCGACGCGCCGGTAATCCTGAGCGCATTGCCGCCGCGATGGCGGTACTCGCTTGCGCCCGCGATGTGGAAAGAGTTCTTCGATGCGCACTTCCACCCGGAGCGATATTCATTCGCTCACGTAATGACTAATAGGCTCAATTTCTTTCTGGCAACGCTCATTTTAAACGGCTTTCCGCTTCCTCAGCAGGAGGTTGGCGTGCGCGACACAGTCCGCCATATCGGCGATCTCGTAAGCGAGGGCTGGTCGATCCTGATCTTCCCCGAGGGCGGACATAGTATTACCGGCGAGATCAAAGCATTTGCGCCTGGCGTCGGGATGATCGGCTCAAGACTGCGTGTCCCGGTTGTGCCGATTCGTTTGCGGGGCGTTGGCCGCGTATTGCCCCATTCCTCCAAGATGATTCATCCCGGGCCGGTGGAAGTGGCCTTTGGATCTCCGCTGAAACTTGAGGGTGACGATTACACCCGGCTCGCGCGCAAGGTCGAGGCAGCCGTACGCGCGCTGTGAAAGCTCGCGAACATCGAGGCCGGATGGTGTGGTTTCCTGATTAACAGTCGAGCTCATTCGTACGGCGTTATCCTCATTGGTTCGCTCAGTTGATCGCGGGGCTCTGATCGTCCAACTGCGCGTATTTCCAATCTCATAACAGCAGCCGCGCTCTATTTTCGCTGGATGGTTTCGAGATGGCGCACTATATCGAGAATTCTCTGCTTGACTGCGGCGTCGGTCGCGGGCGTGGATTCACGCCCCTGCTGCTGCCGAAGATATTCACCCCAAAATGGCATAGCGAAGCGCTTGTGCGACTCGGCCATCTCGCGGCCGTCAACGATCATATAAACGTGCGCAAACGGAAATTTGCCTCCGTTTCTCAGGCTAAGCTCTGTGAGGTCTGGTGGATTGGCTTCCGTAAGCATTCTTCCCTTTCCCGTGCCATCGGCCCCGTGGCACGAAGCACACAGGTGTTCGAAGTCATGTTTGCCCGTGGTCTGACAAATGGCGCTGGTTGCAGCACCAAGCACCAAAAGACAGACCCCTGCAACAGTCAAGGCGAGATGCGCAAGTTGTCGAAATAGGTTGTTTTTCATAGTTCCTGCGATGTTATTGCACTGTTTGATTGACCCAGCCGCCCGAGCATCACGTCCCCGACCAACAGCAGTCTAATCTCAGTTTCCACTTGGAATCGAGACGGGAGCGAGTTAACCCTTAATAACCGCGAAGGGCTTGAGTCTGGCGACCTTCCGGGTCACACCCGCGGCTTCCATCACTTCGACCACTTCGGCGACATCCTTGTACGCGGCCGGCATTTCTTCGGCGACCGTCGCACGGCCGCGCGCTCTTATGGTCACGCCCGCCTCGGCCAGTTCCGAATAAAGATCTCGATGCCCCGCTTCGCGCTTGGCGCGCGCACGACTCATAACGCGGCCCGCTCCATGACAGCTCGATCCGAATGTCTCGCGCATAGCGCGCGTCTGTCCGACCAGCAGAAACGAATACCGCCCCATGTCGCCGGGCACCAAGACCGGCTGACCAAGATCGCGGACTGCCGCGGGAATCGACGGATGGCCGGGGCCGAAGGCGCGCGTCGCGCCTTTGCGATGGACGCACAAAAGCCGGCGCTTGTCGTCGACGACGTGCTCCTCGAATTTCGCGATGTTGTGGCAAACGTCATAGACGAGAGCAAAACCAAGATCCTTAGGACTGAGCGCCAGCGTCTGCATGAAGGCGCGCTCCGCGAGCTTCATCATGATTTGCCGATTGCACCAGGCGAAATTCGCCGCCGCCATCATCGCGCCCAGATAAGCCCTGCCTTCCGGCGATCTGACCGGGACCGCCGCGAGCTGCCGGTCTGGCAGATGAATCCCATACCGCGCCATCGCGGCGCCGATGATGCGCAGGTGATCGTCACAGGTCTGATGGCCCAATCCGCGCGAACCGGAATGAATCAGCACATTGACCTGCCCCAGCTCCAGGCCGAGCGCACTCGCTACCTTGGAATCATAGATTTCGTCGATTCGGCTGCATTCGAGAAAATGATTACCCGAGCCCAGCGTGCCGAGCTGCCGGCGTCCACGCAGCAGCGCCCGCTCCGTGACGGCGTCGGGATCCGCCCCGGCAAACCGCCCGTTTTCCTCGGTATGTTCGAGATCGGCCGCGGTCGCATAGCCCTGAGCCTGCGCCCAATTCGCACCGTCACGCAGCACGCGCTTCAACTCGGGGATCTCGAGGCCGGGGATGGCGCCCTCCGAACCGACGCCGGCCGGTATCGCATCGTAGAGCGCGTCAGCAATCTGCGGGATGCGATCGGCGATATCGTCGAAGCGTAGCTTGGTCCGAATCAACCGCACGCCGCAGTTGATGTCGTAACCGACACCGCCCGGCGAGACGACGCCTTCTTCCGCATCGATCGCGGCAACGCCGCCAATAGGAAATCCGTAACCCCAGTGGATGTCAGGCATAGCGAGCGAGTAGCCGACGATTCCCGGCAGGCAGGCGACATTGGCGACCTGCGTAAGTGCAGGATCATCGCGCAGCTCTTCGATCATGTGCTCGCTAGCGTAAATCCGCCCGGGCACGCGCATCTCGCCGAAACGAGGAATCTCCCATAGATAATCGTGAATTCGCAGCAGTTCCATTGGTCTCAATAGCCAAGCGCAAAGCCTGCCGGTTGGTCAATTTTTGATACAGCCGCGCTGATCTCTTTCACGTGTCGCAAGTCGCGCTCCAGTCTAAGCATTCTCCGCCGATCCTGTAACGGGCCCGCCACGCACGGCTTAGAACGCGAAAGTGACCAAACCTACCGTCCGTGCCACCGCCTGCCACTGGACGATATCGATCAACCGCGAACGCATCTACGTGCACCGAGCATTCGGAACTGTGGCGCGATCCTCCAGGAGGTTGCCTTCACGGAATTTTTCGGCCGAAAAATGGCTACGGCGTGGCTCAAGCTCCCATCCCGTCAAACATCGAAAATTACTCGTGAACGCCATCCGTCGGGTGAGTTTTCAACCGTCAGTTGATGGTAGGTGACAGCTTTGATTTCACCGCGAAATGCATGGCGCGCCGGGTCGAAAGATTCGCCTCGAAGCGTCACGCAGAGAGACAGGTCGGCCTCCTCGACCGCAGCATCGCACCAGATGAAACCCTCAACTGAGAAAAGAGCAAGCAGTTCCGTGAGCAGGTCATGCATAAGATCGACATCGGCGTCGGCCTCAACTGCGATCTCCCGTTGATCGATCTCCTTGACGCTGGCTGTCTCGACCAGCAATGAACCGAGAGCAAGGGCGGCGCGGCGGAACAATTCGCCGCGACTGGGAGCAGTCAACTCGATACCCAGGTCCCCGGTGTGCTCGAACTCGAGAAATAGGGGGGCATCTCCGTTCTGCGTCATCGTCGTCTTCGTGGACAGCCTTGGATGACAGCGATAGGCCTGAGCCTCACGACCTGTCGAGTAATGCCTGCCGCTTCCACCACCTCAACCACCTCGGCGACGTCCTTATTGGCGCGCGGCTTCTCCTCCGCGACGCGGCGACGGCTGTGGGCTCTAGTGGTCAGAGTATTCTGCGAAACTGGTCCATTTGGCAACACGCCTCAAAGGAATGGTGCGGTCGGATACAGCAAGGCATAAGAAGAGCATCATGTGTTTGTCCTACACGCCCGCCGGAATGCCCGCATATGGCGATCTGTACGAGGACGAGGAGGAGGCCGGGCGCAGGAAGCTTGAAGAGATCGCTCATAAACAGCTCGCGGGCATCAAGTTCGTGCAGACCGCCCGGCATTTGGGATTCAGCGGCGGGGTCGCAGACTCTTCAGCGGTCGAGTATTGAGCACGTCTTCCTTTTCGATCCATCCCCGCCGCGCCTGATTGACGCCGTAGTCGAGCAACTCAAAATCCCGAACCGAATGAGCGTCGCTGGAGATAACAACCTTGACGCCGGCCCGTTTGGCGGCGAGGCAGGCGGTGTCGGTCAGGTCTAACCGGTCGGGTTGCGAGTCGATTTCCAGGGCACAGCCCTCCTCGCGGGCAACCCGGAGGATCTCACCGAGGTCGAACCTGCTGGGCTCGCGGTGCCCGATCAAGCGGCCACTCGGATGGCCAATTACATCAACGCTGGGATTGCGAATTGCCTTGATCAGTCTGCGGGTCATCTCGGCAGGAGCTTGTTCGAGCTTGTAATGGGCCGAAGCGACTACCCAGTCGAGCTCACCCAGCGCATCGTTGGGCAAATCCAAGGCACCGTCGTCCAGGATGTCGACCTCGATGCCGTGAAGCAGTTTTATGCCCGAGAGTTTTTTCCTGATGCGCTCGATCTCCTGCCTTTGCTCGCGCAAGCGCTTGGGATCGAGACCATGGGCCATCGCTATGCGACGAGAATGATCGGTAATTGCAACATATTCCAGACCGCTCTCACGAGCTTGACGCGCCATTTCCTCGATCGATGCGTGTCCATCGGTGTACAGAGTATGGGTGTGAAGGTCGCCGCGAAGGTGTGCACGCTCAATCAATTTAGGCAGCTTGCCTAATGCGGCGGCTTCAATTTCACCGCGGTCCTCGCGCATCTCCGGTGGTACCCAGGAAAGCCCTAACGCACCATAGATCTCATCTTCGGTCTTGCCGGCGATGGCAGAACTATCGCGAAAAAGGCCGTATTCGTTGAGCAAGAGTCCGCGCGCCTGGGCGAGACGCCGCAGATGCACATTGTGGGACTTGGAGCCGGTGAAGTAAGCGAGCCCGGCACCAAAACTCTTCGGGGGCACTACCCGGAGGTCCACTTGTAAGCCGCTCTTCAGTAGAACGGTGGTCTTGGTATCGCCTGAGGCGGTTACCTGGGTGACGCCGAGAAAGGCGACGAAATGCGCCATCACCGCAGCGGAATCACTAGCGGCGGCAACCACGTCCAGATCGCCGATAGTTTCACGCCGCCGCCGAAAGCTGCCTGCCACTTCAAGCTCTCGGATCGCGACGCATTTTCGCAGATGCGCGCTGAGTTGCGCTGCTATCCGCGCGGCCTCAGCGTAGAGGATTCGTGGGCCCTCGCCGGAGTCGTGGCGCAGCAATGAATCCCGGATTTGCTGCTCTAACTTTGGGCCAAAGCCCCGGATCTTCCGCAACTTCTCGGACTTGACTGCTCGTTCGAGATCATCCCGGTCGCGGATCCCCAGGTGGTCGATTAGCAGCTTCAATCGCTTCGGACCCAGTCCTGGAACGTCTCTCAGTTCGAGGAGGCGGGGAGGTAACTTTTTGGCCAAGTCGCGATGCAACGGCAGGTCGCCAGTCTTGGCGATCGTAGAGATCTTTTCCGCCAGATCGGCCCCAATGCCTGGAATTTCATCAATCTCCTGTTGGGACAGAGCTGCAACTTGCCTCGTCTGGTCGCGAATCGCCCGAGCAGCGTTGTGATAGGCACGTACGCGAAAGAAATTCTCGCCCGCCACCTCCAGCATATCGGCGGTCTCGTCGAGGACCTTTGCGACCTCGTAGTTATCCATTGTCGTAATAATACCTGGTCGTGGCGCCTCTTTTGGTGAGGGCGCGTGGACTTCGACCCGAAGCCTTCGGTTTCGTTTACAATCTCAGCAAGAGTCGGACCGGAAGATTAGTTCAGCGGGCGGTTAGCCTCGCGAAGGAGATCAACGCGCGACTCCGCAGTGGCACGGCCAATGCTCGTAGCAAGTGGACGGTGGCAAAGATTTGCGGATGAACTGATATGAATCTCACTATTGTAGCTGGATCTGGAAACCCGTCGCTTGCCGACTCTATTGCCGAACGGCTGGGAACCCGAGTCTGCCGCTCGGTTCTGAACCGTTTTCCCGACAGCGAGCTACATGCCGAAATCGACGAGAGCGTCCGCGGCTGCGATGTCTATATCGTTCAGCCGACCGGTCCTCCGGTAGACCGTCACTTGATGGAATTGCTCTTTCTCGCCGACGCCTGTCGGCGGGCGGGTGCAGCCCGTCTCACTGGCATAGTTCCGTACTTCGGATATGCGCGGCAGGATCGCCGAGCCAAGGGGCGCGAAGCAGTTGGCGGGCGGCTCATCGCGGACCTGTTGGGAGTTGCTCGCTTCGAGCGAATTGTGGCGGTCGATCTTCACACCGTTTCACTTGAGGGATTCTTCAGCATCCCACTGGAGCACCTGAGTGCGGTGTCACTGCTTGCCAACGCGGTCGAGGAGTTGGTCACTGACAAGAGCGTTATTGTTGCGCCGGATCTGGGGGCCGTCAAACTCGCCGAATCCTACGGGGAACTCCTTTGCCGGCCTATCGCAATTGCCCACAAGACCCGTCTCAGCGGCGAAGAAGTAAGAGTACATGGCATCGTTGGCGAGGTTGCCGGACTGATGCCAATTATCGTGGACGACATGATATCAACCGGTGGCACCATCGAGGCCGCCGCGGCAGCCATGATTGCCGCCGGATGCCTGCCTGAGATCACGGTCGTTGCCAGCCATGCATTGCTGGTGGGCTCCGCCATTCATCGGCTTTCAGCCTTGCCGCTAAAACGAATCGTGGTGACCGACAGTCTGCCAACTCCGGAGCACGGTCCGCTTGCGCTGCAGGTGGTAAGCCTCGCACCGATGCTCGCCGAGACGGTGAGTCGCCTGAACATTGGTGAATCCATGACTGAACTCCTGAGCCACCGATGATGTGGCGGGGCAACCAGCTTTTTGTGCAGCAATTTTCAGGACATCGCCATGCAAATCGATTTACGCCTCGAGCCTCGCGAGATTCCCCTCCTCACAGATCTTTACGAACTGACGATGGCCGCGAGCTATTTCGACCTTGGCTTCAATGATGCCGCATGCTTCGGCATGAGTACGCGCCGGTTGCCGCAGGGCCGCGGGTTTCTGGTCGCGGCGGGGCTGGAGCGTCTGCTCGAGGTCTTGGCGGAGTTCCATTTTGAGCAGCCGATTCTTGACTATCTCGATTCTCTGAAGTTATTCAGCGCGGATTTTCTCGGATTCCTCGCCAAGTTGCGTTTTACCGGCGAAATCTACGCGCTGGCGGAGGGAACCATCTTTTTCCCGCAAGAGCCGATCGTGGAAGTACGGGCGCCGCTCATCGAGGCGCAACTGTTGGAAACCCTCGTGATCAATCAGATTGGGATGGCGTCGCTTATCGCGAGCAAGGCCGCACGCTCAGTAATTGCTGCGCACGGGCGCGGGCTGGTCGACTTTGGCCTGCGCCGCAGCCAGGGAGCGGATGCGGGACTAATCGCCGCGCGGTCCAGCTATCTCACTGGTTTCATCGGTACGTCCAACGTACTCGCGGGGATGCGTTACGGAATTCCAATATACGGCACCATGGCGCATAGCTACATCATGGCGCACGAGCGCGAGCGTGAAGCATTCGAGCACTTCGTAAAGCGCTTTCCTCAAGTGAGCACTCTTCTTGTCGATACCTACGACACGGTACGCGGGGTCGAGAATGCAGTCCGCGTCGGACTTCAGCTCAGACAGCAGGGGCAGCGGCTCCAGGGCATCCGCCTCGATAGCGGCGATCTGCTGGATCTCAGCCTCAAGGCGCGTCGTATCCTCGACCAAAACGACCTCAAGGATGTGAGAATTTTCGCGAGCGGCAATCTCGACGAATATCGGATTTGTGAATTGGTAAAGGCGGGTGCGCCAATTGATGAATTCGGCGTCGGCACCGCGATGGTCGTCAGTGCCGATGCGCCGGCGCTCGACGTCGCATACAAGCTGACCGAGTACAAGGGCACGCCGCGGATGAAGACCTCGCAGCACAAAATGAGCCTTCCTGGGTGCAAGCAGGTGTTTCGTGCGTTGCAGGAGGACGGAGCCTTTTGCTGCGACCTGATCGGGCTGGCCGACGAGAACGAGACAGCCGTCGCTCGTGAATTAACGCCCGCTCCGGCCAGGATGACGGCAATTTTGCACAAGCAGTTCGGCAATGGACACCGGGTCGGAACACATCCTGCGCTCGTGGAAATCCGTGAGCAATTTCTCAGTGCGTTGGCGAAGCTGGCTCCGGGCTATCAGGGTTTGGATCAACCGGAGACTTACCCGGTCAGGTACACTGCCAAACTCGAGGCACTAATCGCGCAAGGCAAAGTGGACGCGCAAAAGCGCCAGGATTGAACCAGCGCTACCCTGACCGCCGACGCCCGGGATCAGCAAGCTCAGGAAACTCAAATCCAGGTCCAGTACGCGGTGGTCGACAAGATTCGCCGCAACCGCTCGCTCACCAGCGAGGAATTCACTCACGCGCGCGTCCGCGCAACCAAACCGCTCAAGGTGACACTGCCGAGTCCGCTGATGATGACGCTCAGATGGTCGCCGGAGTGGATCGAAAAGGCGAGCCGTTATTTCCCGCGTGAGCGGCTCGCGCTTTCGACACAATGCGGTGTCGGCACGGTTTGGGAAGGCAACCCGATACCCGAACCGCTGCAGGCAGCCAAGCTCAAGTTGGTTGCTGACATCGCGCACCGAGTATGGACATAACTCAGTCAGCCGCGATCCAAATCATCGAACCGCCCCACAGCATCTATCGAGCGCAAGCCGCCGCTTTGTTCGAATGTGCTTATATATCGTCCAGCGGAAACACCGGACGGCGAATCCTGCTATACGGCAGGCGTGCGAGCACCTGCGTCGCCAGCCCGGGCGCGTCGACGTCGATGAATTTGCGCGCGACACCCTCGAAGCCCGCGCGATGCTGCAATTCGGCCTTGCACACCAGGATCTTCCGCTCGGTCGGCTCGATGCCGAGGCTGCGGAAATGGTTGGGCTCGAAGACCAGCACCGCTCGCGAAGTCAGGATAACTTCGGTGCCCCCGCAATCGACCAGCGCGGTGGGTCCCCGATGAAAGGTCCCGGCGTTGAAGCGCGTCGAGGTGCTGAAGATGCCGTCTTGGATCACGCGGACGCGTCCGCTGATCTCAAGCGGATCGCCGTGGAACTTGTCGACTTTGCCGCCGACTGTAACGGTCACGCGCTTGCCCACTCCCGCCTGAACCGCCGACTGAACGGCCGCCGGATCGGCGATATTGCCGACTACCGCGCGTTGCGCGTTCTGCTTGAGCAGTTCGGCTAAAATTGCGGTGCCGTCGCCGGGAGTTCCGGCGCCTCCGCTGTCGGCGAGATCGCCGAGCACGACCGGCCCCTCATCGGTGTCGATCGCTTCGCGCACTGCCGCTTCGACCGAAACCATGTCGGTGTGAAATGCGTGGCGCTTCGCCCAGCAGGCCTCCTTGATTTCCTCGGCGATGTCGCGAGCAAGGTTCGGCTCGCCGTTAGTCGTCACCACCACGCTGATGCCGGTCTCGCGGCGCTCCGAACAGAAGAAGCCGCCGAGCAGTGAGACGTCGAGTACGCGCGCGTCGTGGGCGGCGCGATTGTGCGCCAACCGCATCAGATGTTCCATCGGCCATCCCGGTGCGATGTAGAGCTTTTGCAGCGCCGGCGCCATCGCAGGCTGCGCCCATGCACTCGCGGGCGCCAGCGATCCGTCAGCAATCCCCGCCATCACGCGCGCGCCGAGCCGCCCGGTCGGCGCGAAATCATAATGGGGATTGGTCTTCACGCCGATCAGCATCGTCGCCTGCTGAACCATAGTCGGAGTGACGTTCGCATGTCCGTCGAGGGACGCAATAATTGGAACTTTCGGCCCGACGAGGTCGCGAATTGCCGCGAGCAGGTCGCCTTCGCAATCCTCGATGCTGTCGCTCGCCGCCGTTCCGTGCAGTTGGAGGAACAGGCCATCAAGCGCACCGGCCGCGCGCAAAGTTTTCAGAAAGGTCTCTTTGGCCCACCCATGAGCGTCGTCGGTGACCTTCCCCATGATGCCGGGGAAAACAAAGTTGATCGGAACGATTTCCCAGTTACGCTGGCGTGCGCCCTCGATGAAGCCGGCGAAAGCGCTCTCGCCACGGCCGAGTCTGAGCACGGCGTCTCCGGACAGCATTGCGCGCTGGAACAATTCGAGGCCCATGCGCTGAGTGGCGAATGTGTTAACCGCCACGAGATAGCCGCCAATTCCTATACGCATTGTTGGATCCTCCCGGTTCGATGCGGATGAGTCCGCTTCCGTTGTCGTTAGCGGTCCCGTTCGATTACGACTACTGCGCCCATGTAGCCATCCCGGATCAGATTGCTTGCTGCAACCTCGGGCGGGCGCTACAAGGATTCAAGGTTCGGTACTCTACTAGCCGAAACGGCTGGATAAGTCTCACGCGCGCCGAGACTGTCGGCTCTGATTTTCATCCACGGCGATTGGAGAACATTATGGAGAAAGCACTGGCAGGTGTGAAAGTTCTCGACCTCACTCAGTACGAGGCTGGCCCTTCATGTACCGAGATGCTCGCGTGGCTGGGTGCCGACGTGATCAAAATCGAAGAGCCGACTAAGGGTGAGCAGGGACGCTGGCGTGCTACTGAGAAACCCGGCGTCGACTCCTATTACTTCATTCTGCTGAACGCCAACAAGCGCAGCGTCACGCTCAACCTGAAATCCGAGCGCGGCAAGGAAATCTTCGTCGACCTGGTCAAGAGAATGGATATTCTGAGCGAGAACTACACCCTCGGAACTATGGAGAGTTTGGGGCTCGGTTACGACCGTCTGCGCGAGATAAACCCGCGAATCATCTATCTTACGGTCAAGGGTTTCGGTACCTACGGACCCTATAGCAAGTACAAGAGCTTCGACATGATCGCGCAGGCCTCCGGCGGCGCGATGGCGCTGACGGGCTTCCCCGGGTCGCCGCCACTCAAGCCTGGACCGACCATCGGCGATACCGGCACCGGACTCCACGCCGCTTGCGGGGTCCTCGCCGCCTATATTCAGCGCGAACGCACCGGCAAGGGGCAGAAGGTCGAAGTCGCGATGCAGGACGCGGTCCTCAACTTCGTCCGCGTGCCGATGATGGGCACGTACATTACGCACAAGCCGACGCCGCTGGTCGGTAATCGGCTCGGCGCCGGCCCGCTCGGCGATATTTTTAAATGCTCGCCGGGCGGCCCCAACGACTACGTCTACCTGTATTGTTCGAATCAGGAGATGTGGTACGCCTTCTTCAAAACGATTGGGCGCCCTGAGGTCGCCGATGACCCGCGCTTTACCGATCGCAAGAAGCGCCGTGAGAATATCGAGGTTCTGACGCAAATCGTCGAGGAATGGACCAGTCAGCGCACCAAGCAGGAAGTGATGAAGATTATTGGCGAAGCGGGTGTGCCCTGCGGTGCCGTACTCGACAGCGTCGAACTGCTCGAGGATCCGCATCTGCGCGAACGTGGGATGATCGTCACGATCGATCATCCGGTGCGTGGTAAGTTCACAATGCCCGGATGTCCGGTCAAGCTCGAGGATTCACCAGTCGAGGTAACGAGCGCGCCGCTGCTTGGGCAGCATAATAGCGAGGTCTATGGCGGCATACTCGGGTTCAAGGACAGTGACCTTCAGCAGTTGAAACGGGATAGGGTCATCTGAGCTTTCGGTATTTGAGCGGCTTGAGAGTTCCGAGCCATCAGTCTAAGACTTGACGCAGGATTGGCTTCGCGGCCAATAGCCAGGTGATCACTCCGATGGACTTCAACTACAGCGCTGAGGATGAGGCCTTTCGCCATGAGTTTCGGACCTGGCTCGAAGTCAACGCCCCCGACGAGCCGATGCAATCGCTGGCCGGTGGGTTCGAGCAGGACGAAGACGACTGGCAGCGCAAGCTCAGTTGGTATCGCAAGCTCGCGGCGGCGGGTTGGACCTGCGTCGACTGGCCGCGTGAGTTCGGCGGGCGCGGCCTGAGCATCCTGAGGACCGTCATATATCACGAGGAACTGCAGCGCTTTAACGCCGCCCTCCCGTTCATCGGGTCCGGACCGTCGTTGGTCGGACCAACCTTGATGCAATGGGGGACCGAGGAGCAGAAGCGGCGGTTTATCCCGAAGATTATCAGCGCCGAGGAGATCTGGTGCCAGGGTTACTCGGAGCCGGGCGCGGGATCGGACCTCGCTTCTTTACAAACCCGCGCGGTTGAAGACGGCGACTATTTTCGCATCAACGGGCAGAAAATCTGGACCTCGCAGGCGCAATATGCCGACTGGGCGTTCGTGCTCTGCCGCACCGATCCTAACGCGCCGAAGCATCGCGGGATTAGCTATCTGCTGGTCGACATGAAGACACCCGGAATCACGGTGCGCCCGCTGGTGCAGATGAGCGGCACGAAAGGCTTCAACGAGGTCTTCTTTGACGATGTCCGGACGCCGAAAAAATTTCTGGTCGGCGAAAAGGATAATGGATGGCAAGTCGCGATTACGACGCTGATGTTCGAACGAGGCGCGGGCGGCGGCGGTCAGCTAATTTCCGTTATCGACGAGCTGGTCAGTCTCGCGCAGCGGATCAGCCGTCACGGACGTCCGGCCTGGGACGACGCGAGTGTGCGCCAACGAATCGCCGAGTTTAAATGCGAAGCGGAGGCACTTAAGTACACGAATCTGCGCCAGTTGACGCGGCGGCTCAGAGGTTTGCCTCCGGGCGCCGAAGGTTCGATCATGAAACTCTGCGCGACCGAACTAAATCTGCGGATCGGGCTGTTCGCGATGGAACTGCTGGGGCCATGGAGCCAAATCGATTACAGGGCGCCGCGGGCGATCGACGAGGGCCGCTGGTCGTACCGAATGCTGAGTGCCCGCGGCGGCACGATCGCGGCGGGCACCAATCAGATTCAGCGCAATATCATTGGTGAGCGCGTCCTCGGCCTGCCGAAGGGGTAACCCAAGAATCTGTCCCTGCTTCAAATTCCATTAGAACCGCGCGATTTGCACCGCTCACGCGGGAAGAATCCGCTTGGCCCCTTCAGCGCCGAGGCGCCAGCCGGTCGCGCCGGATGTCGTTGAACTCGCGCCGACGCGGCATCGATCGGAAGCTCCCCTCTAACGCTCGATCAGCTTCGCCCACTCCTCGACGTTCGCCAATACTTTGTCCCGGGCCTCCGGTGGAACCCAGCTTGAAACATAATCGACGCCCGCATCGGCAAACCTGGCCAGTGCGCGACGATCCTGATCGAGCTTGCCAGCCGGCTCATAGTAAGCGCCGATCGCAAGGGTCTTCGGTCCGCGGCCGGACTGAGCCAGCAGCTCGCGGAATTCGCCAAGTTTGGCGAAAAAGGCCTCGCCGCGCACGGTCGGCATCCAGCCGTCGCAATACGCGATGGCGGCCCTCATCGCGGCCGGCGCCTGGCCGCCCATGATAATTGGCGGAAAGGGTTTCTGCACCGGCTTGGGATAGCACCAGATTGAATCGGAGTTGACGAAGCGGCCGTGGTACGTGGGCTCTGCTTGCGTCCAGATCGCCTTCATCGCTTCGATCCGCTCGCGCATCAGCCGGCGGCGGCTTTTGAATTCGGTGCCATGATTCGCCATTTCTTCCACATTCCAGCCGGCGCCCACCCCGAAAATAAAGCGGCCGCCGGAGAGCAGGTCGAGGCTGGCTACTTCTTTCGCCGTGATGATCGGGTCACGCTCGATCACCAGACAGACCCCGGTTCCAAGCTTGAGCGTTTTGGTCGCCGACGCGGCGGTCGCCAGTGCGACGAACGGATCGAGCGTATGTGAGTACTGCGGCGGCAGGTCACGCATGCCCGTCGCCGGTACGGCCAGTCGTGAAGTCGGAATGTGCGTATGTTCGGCAACCAGCAATGAATCGAATCCATGAGTTTCGGCGGCGCGCGCCAGATCGTCCAAGCGGATAGTGAAATCGGTGGGAAAGAACGACAGTCCGTACTTCATAGCGAGCCTCGAATTGAACGGTGGCTGGTGATTTATCTATATATCATCAGCGAAAATGGGTTTGTTTTGCAAAAAAAGTTTTTGCGTCGCGCGGGCGCGCCGGGTTGTCGGAGCCATGACTCCTTGAAGGAGTATACTCCTTTGGGACGTGCGGCGCGCCAGAAAGAGCCTGGAGCAGAGCTTCTAGAAATGGCCGTCAAGTTTAAGCCGTTCTCGAATGTGCATTAGCGTGCCCCGAGGGGTAAGTCGAACGGTGCTATGACCCAGGCTGAGCGAACAATAGTTGGATTTTACGGTTTGTGGTATGCGTAACGGCCAGACGGGTCGAACTCGGAGGCATCCGCTTATGTCGTACGACATTGTAATCAAAAACGGGACGATCGTTGACGGTACCGGCCGCCCTGGTTACCGGGCCGACTTGGCGGTAAGCCAAGGAAAAATCGTGGAGATCGGCAAGGTAAAGGACGGCGCGGCTAAAACCATAGATGCCTCCGATCTAATTGTCAGTCCGGGGTTTATCGACCCGCATACGCATTACGACGGTCAAATCTGTTGGGATCCATTGGTGACCGCCTCTTCATGGCACGGTGTCACCTCGGTCGTAATGGGCAACTGTGGAGTGGGACTGGCCCCCTGTAAGCCCGAATTCAGAGAGATTGCTACCTGGGACCTGGTTAACGTCGAGGCGATTCCATTCGAAGTGCTCAACCAGGGTTTAACCTGGGACTGGGAGACATTTCCGCAATTCATGGACGCCGCCGACCGGCGCGGCTCCGGGATTAATCTAGGGTTTCTCGCGCCGCTGACCCCATTTAGACACTACGTGATGGGCGAGGAATCGATGGAGCGGGCGGCAACGCCGGACGAAACCACTCGCATCGGGGCGTTGATCAAGGAGGCAGTCGCGGCGGGCGCGCTTGGCTTCAGCACCACGAATGCTCCGCAGCATATCGGCTATAAGGGTCGGCCGCTGGCATGCCGATTGGCTGATCAAGCGGAACTCAAGGCGTATGCCAGTACGCTCAAGGACCTGGGCAAGGGTGCGATCGAAATAATCATCAATCGCCGAGTCGACGCGATTACCGCCGAGGAATGTGATCTGCTCGATATGTTGCTGACCGCGAGCGGACGGCAGGTTACCTGGCTGGTGCTGCGCAAATTTGTCCACGCGCCCAATGCATATCGGGAGATGCTGCGGGTCGCCGATCAAGTGATCAAGCGAGGCGCCCATCCTCAACTCGCCACGATGGAACTAATCGGCGAATTCAGCTTCCGCCAGCCGTCGCTGGCCTTGGCTCTCTACCCCTCGTGGAAACCCGCCTTCAACGCAACGTTGGAGGAGCAGAAGAAGCTTTACAGCGATCCGGCATTTCGCGCAGCGTTTCGAGAGGAGGCGACCAAGCGCCCGGGCCTCTTCACCAACATCTGGAATCGAGTGACGGTGAATTTTGCGAAGAATCCAGCAATACGGGCACTGGAAGGCAAGACCGTCGAGGAGGTCGCCCGAGCTCGCGGGCGGGATCCCCTCGACACATTTTTTGACCTGCCATTAGAGGACAATCTGGAGACGCGCTATTGCAGCGCGATGACCGAGGTTCCCACTGAATTGCTCACTGACTCGAGGGTCTTGATCGGAGAATCCGACGGGGGCGCCCATGTGGCCGACTTCTGCACCGCGGGATATACCAGCGACCTGATCGGCAAATGGGTGCGAGAGCGACAAATGCTGTCACTGGAGCGGGCGATCCAACGAACCACCTCGGAACCGGCGGACTTTTTCGGGATTCGCGACCGAGGACGTCTTACTCCGGGGTTCGCGGCTGATATCGTAATTTTTGACTACAATCAGATCTCCTGCAGCGCCAGGGAATCGGTCGACGATCTGCCCGGCGGCGGACGCAGATTCGTGGTGCGTTCGAAAGGAATCGAGTACACCATCGTCAATGGCCAGGTCCTGTACCAGGGCGGCGCGCATACCGGGGCGCTGCCCGGCCAGGTTCTGCGCTCCTGAGTTCCATGGCATTACACGACCATTCACTGAGATCGCGGCGGAGCACATTTCAAGAGCGATGAGCGCATCAGACGAATCGAGATTCGAGCCAGTTCGGCGCATTCAGTTCGCGTTCACGGACGAGCAGGAGCAGTTCCGCTCGACGATTCGGCGATTTCTAAATGATAAGTCGCCGACGATTGAGGTCCGGCGCCTGATGGGCACCGCCGACGGTTACGATCCCGAGGTGTGGCGCCAGTTGAGCGAGGAGCTCGCGCTGCCCGGGATCCAGATACCGGAGCAATACGGCGGCGCGGGGTTCGGTATGGTGGAGCTTTGCATCGTTACAGAGGAGCTTGGTCGCGCATTGCTTTGCGCGCCCTATTTCTCCACCACGGTACTCGCGGCCAATGCCATACTGAATGCCGGCACCGAAGCACAGAAATCGACTTTGCTGCCCGACCTTGCAAGCGGCGCGCGGCTCGCGACGCTTGCGGTCACCGAGCTCAACGGCCATTGGGATCCACGTGAGATCGAGCTCGTCGCTACCCCCGTCGCGGACGGCTATCTTCTTGACGGCGTCAAAAGTTACATCGTGGACGGCCATGTGGCAGACCTACTGGTCGTTGCTGCGCGCGTACCCGCGACTGTTGGCCATGCGGGCCTGGCGCTATTGACACTCCGCTCGAATTCCGGCAGCGTTGAACGACGCCTCCTGGAATCCATGGATGCTACCCGCAAGATAGCGCGCATCGATTTTCGCGGCGCGCATGCGGACTTACTTGGCAGCTTGGATGACGGTGCAAAGCCACTCGTCCGCACGCTGGACCAAGCGGCCATCGCACTCGCTAACGAAATGGTGGGCGGTGCCCAGGCGTTGTTCGACTCGGCGGTGGATTATGCGAAGCTGCGGGTTCAGTTCGGGCGAACGATAGGCTCGTTTCAAGCTATCAAGCACAAGCTCGCCGACATGCTCCTGGAGGTGGAACTGGCCAAATCAGCCGCCTATTATGCGGCTCAATCCGCCGCGGCGGACAACCCAGAGTGGCCCGCGCTGGCCTGTCTGGCCAAAGCCGCGGCGTCCGAAACTTACCTGCATACCGCGGCCGAATGTATTCAGATTCACGGTGGCATCGGCTTTACCTGGGATAACGACACGCATCTCTGGTACAAGCGCGCCAAAAGCTCCGAGGTGTTTCTCGGCCAGCCGAACTACCATAGGGAACTATTGATGCAGCGTTGGGGAGTTTGAGTGATGAGTAAGGTTAGCGAAGCCGAGGTGCGAGCCGAGGTACGGACTTGGCTCGCGGCCAATTGGGATGCGGAGATGTCTTTAGTGGTGTGGCGAAACAAGCTCGCCGACTCGGGCTGGGGAATGCCGCAATGGCCTGAGGCGTGGTACGGACGCGGTCTACCGGTGGGCCTTGCGCGCGTGGTGGAGGAGGAATTTGCCGAGGTTGGCGCGGTTGGCGTCGCGAAATCGGGAGTGCGATTGCTGGCAGCGGCGACGCTGCTCGAGCATGGATCGGATCTGCAGAAGAAGAAGTTCCTGCGCCGCATCCTCACGGGCGAAGACACCTGGTGCCAACTGTTCAGCGAGCCGGGCAGCGGCTCGGACCTAGCCGGCGCCACCACCCGCGCGGAGTTGAACGGCGACTATTGGATCGTCAACGGACAGAAGGTGTGGACGACGAGCGCCCATCATGCAGACTACGGCATGCTGCTCGCCCGCACGGATTGGGACGCGCCCAAGCACGAGGGACTATCCTTTTTTGTGATCGAGATAAAACAGCCGGGCGTCGACGTGCAGCCGCTCAAGCAGATGAATGGCCACGCGTCGTTCAACCAGGTGTTCTTCACCGACGCGAAGGTTCCGCCTGAAAACTTGGTCGCGCGCGTCGGCGATGGCTGGAAGGTCGCCATGACCACTCTCGCCCACGAGCGCCGCGGTGCTGACGGACTGAGCGCACCGTCGAAGCGCGGATCGCGCACTGGACGGATCTACGTGGAAGAGCGGGCCGAGATCGAAACGGCCAATCAGCCTTACAGATGGTATCCGCAGCGCGCCGGCCGTGTGGATCTCGTTATCGAGCGCGCGAAGGAGACGGGCTCGAATCGGGATCCTCATGTGCGCCAGGAGATAGCCAGGCTGATGATCATGGCGAAGTCTGCCGAATGGACCGCGCGCCGCGCGCGCGCCGCCCAGCAACAGGGGCGACCGCAGGGCCCGGAAGGCTCGCTCGGAAAGCTCGCGGCCAGCAACGTTGCCCGGGCCGCCGCCCACGTGCACACGTTGATTACCGGCGCGGAAGCGATGCTCACCGGAACCGGGAGCCCGCGTGACGGAATCATAGCGGAGATTCTGGTGTCGGTACCTGCCACCTCGATCGCCGGTGGCACCGACGAGATTCAGCGCAACATCATCGCCGAACGCGTGCTTGGCTTACCGAAGGAGCCACGGTTCGACACCGGCCCGTTCCGGAAGGTGCGAAGGAACTAGCGAGGTCGCCGGCGGCTGCAACTTGAGCGTACTGAAACCGGCCACTGACAATGTTGATAACTCGATCCACAAAAAACCAGAAATGCTCGACCGTCTAAGTCCGGAAGACAAACGAGATTTTCTCGCCCCGATCTCCAAGAGGTCAGCGGACGGCGGGCGTGCGGCGGATACAGTGTAACAACCTCCGACTAAAGCCGGGTTTTCACTGAGCCCAGGGTCTCGCTTCGAGGACGGCTCGATCGCGGCGGAGTTGCCTCCACGGGGGTGACGATGAATGTGATCGCGCCCGGTCTGGTCGATACGCCGATCTTGGGCGATCTCCTCGGCACCGCAGGCGATTACCCATCCCGAGCACCATTCCGCGACGCGGTCAAGCATCTGGTGCTGTGCCGCATACGAGTGCGAGCAGGTTGCTCTTTTCTCGCTACTCTGGCTAATTGCCCACGTGCAGATAGGGTTAAGCTAAGTAACTTAGAAAGGTTGTGATGAGAACATTTTTGCGTCTGTTTTTCTTATCGTTTGTTCTGGTTCTGATTGTCCTCGGAGTTCTCGCCGGACCAGGGGCCTTCGCCGCCGGAACCTCAGACCCTTCCGCGCCTGCCATACCTCCCTCTTCCACAGGAGCAAACGCGTTGTCGACGGGCACCAACGCTGGGCAGGCCACGGCAGCAGCGGCCCCAGCGATTCCGCTCGGAACAGTGATAACCACCGCGAATTGGCGCCAGTATCAGCAATTCATGCCGGATGGGATGGTCACTCTTTTCGAAGGCCGATCATCATGGAAGATGCCTGACGATTTGGCGATGACCATCGGCCCGACCGTGATCCACCCGTTACCGGCGGGCTATCTTGCCGCCACGGAGAAATACAGTCCGACCACCAAGCTTGTGGAGTTGCCAGAAGGCGGGCTCACGATAAGTGGCTATCAGGGCGGTATCCCGTTTCCCAATCCCACGGAACCCCATCGTGGATGGAAAATCCTTGCGGACTTCTGGTACCGCTACATACCGCATATCGTCGTCAACACGCCCGATAATCCAGGCTTTAACTGCACCCTTGACGGCTTCGGCAACGTCAGCTGTATCAAGGGGCTGTGGGTCGCGCGCCAGCTCTCCTACAACACCGATCCGGGCACGCCGTCCTCATTCCCGGGAGCCGACGGCAGGTATTACACAACCTGGTTCATGATCGAGGAGCCCGAACAACTGCGCTACTCCACAACCCTGACCATGGAGTACACAGATCTGAGCAAGCCGGAGGACGTTTTTATCTTTGTGCCGTCGATGCGCCGGACGCAACGCCTGTCCGCCGCTGCTCGCTGCTCAAGCTCGGGCACCGAGACCACACCTGACGACGGCCGTTTCGGCTTCGATGGCACGATCCCCGACTTCAGCGCTGACTTAATCGGCACCCGCAAGATTCTCACCGAGATGGACATCAAATCGGCCGGCGCCGCTTTTCCCGACAATTACGACATGCCGCTCGGCTGGCCCAAACCTTCATGGGGTCAATGGGAGCTGCGCGATTCGTATATTCTGGATCTCCGCAAGCTGCCCGCGAAGGCGTCCGGCTATTGTTATGGCAAGCGGATCATTTACGTCGATCAGCAGTTCTTCGGCCCTCTGTGGCTCGATCTGTACGATCCCAAGATGCAGCTGTGGAAAGTTGCCTTACTGCAACCGATCGTCAGCAATATTCCGCGCATCGGGATACAGAACTCGACGGGCGCGTGGTATGCCCATTGGTGGGATTTGCCAAATCACCATGCCACCTTCCAGGGACCCAAAGGCGGGCACGGCTATAACGTCCTGCTCAACGACGACGCGCCGTCGTCCTATCTTGACGTCGAGCGTTACACCACGCCCGGCGGCCTTGGCGACGTGATGCGCTAGCAGGGCTCGACGAAGGTCTTTGATTAGTTTCCAGATCCAGGCCCAATTCAGCGAAGCCGGACGCATCTTTCCCCGGCCAAGGATTGCCGGAGCAGCGGCCGATACAGGCGCGCAAGACCGGGAAAGCCATCGCCATCCCGCAGGTCGGCGGACTCACCCCCTATTTTCTAGCAAAAGAGTTCGGTCGACGGGCTCCAGCAGGCGTTGGCATAAACTCGCCGGGAAGGGCTGAGACACACGCCATTACGTGCGTAATCGCATCGGTATCGTAGTGGTCTCCCGATCGGTACGTCTCGAAAAACGAGTTCAATCGTGCAACCCGATCCGGCCACGTTTCCACAGCCTGAAGGCCAAGGGAGACGCCAAAGTTGGTGAAGGCAAATTTGACCGTATGCGCTGCCGGTTCGCGGCAAAAGTAGCCAGGCGGATCGATCCACATCCGGTCAAGCATCGCGAGACTCCGCTCACGGTGAACGCGCGCCCATTCATCTTCGGGAAAGAAGCGGGTCATCCAGAGCATCATCCCGAGACCCAGGTCCTGGCTGATGACTAGCTGGCGATAGCTTCGTTCAATTATGGTTTTCATCTGCTCGATCTCGCGCTCAAGGGCGTCTTCGTCGAGTAGCCGGTAGACCACATATCCATGGAACGGATCGAGCGCGCCGAGTCCAAAGCCTGGGTATGGTACGCTGAGGTCTTCGAGCATTTTCCAGTATACGCCACGGCCACGAATTACGAATGCGGAATGAATATCCTTTACTATTCGGATAGCTTTCATCCGATACTCAGGAAGTATATTGCCCAGTCGTGATAGCGCATAAATCCACATCGCGAGATAGTGAAAGTACTGGCCATCACGATCCGCAGCTTCGCCAATTCGAAGACCGCGGGGCCGGCCGAGGATGCGTTCGACCTCCGCAACGACTCGCTCGGCTTCATCCAGGAACTCGTTGCGTCCAAGTTCGCGGTGGAGCGAGACCAATAAAACGACGCCGAAAGCATCGGTCCATAGGTATCGCATTCCATTGGGCCAGATGCGTTGTTCGCGCATCCAGTCGAGCTTGCTCAATACCCTTTCGACAGTCGCGGTCATCTCGTACGTCCGTCTGCGGTCCGTGACTAAACCCCGAACGGAAATGTCTCCGGCACGCCAGGGGCGACCACCGATGGGAGTGGGGAGACTGCGCGCGTTTCATCGAACCAGATGTACTCGTCGAACTGCCGGGGCAAGCAGGCCTGGAAATAGTGACTCATGAGTTCGGATTCGGGTCGATACACAACACCGATGGCGCGTTCGAGACGAGCTGCTTCAAGCTCCTCGCGCACCGCCGGTCTCGCCGGGTCCCTCAGATGCAACATGAAGGCTTTGACCCCGGAATCGTGGCACAGCCGCTCATAGCTGGATTCGTGAGACGGCCGTACGCGCATAATCTCCATCGGTCCATCCCAATTCGATGCCGCCGCAACCGTTCCGTGGTCGGTTCCGAATCCAACCAGAAATGCCGACTCGGCGAACCGTGCGCGTGATAGCTGCCCGACGTTGTGCTCACCACGCGCACCCATCTCCGTGGCCGCCGCGTTACCCACGTGAGAGTTGTGCTCCCACACGATGCCTTTGCTGCCGGGACCATGGAATTCCAGCAACCGCTCAAGGGTGTCGAACATATGCTGATCGCGCAGATTCCATGATTCCACCGAGCCGTAATACATCACCCGGTAATAGCGCTCCGCCGCTGCCACTAATCGAGCATTCTGGGCAGCGTCGAAAAAGCGATCGCCATCGCGTCGCGAGTATTCGATTCGCCGATTCAGCATGTCGCGTAACGTCGCCACCATGGTGGCTTCGCAGTCTCGATAGCCGCCGCTGAGTACCGCTTGCCCGTATACCGCGGGATCATGTTCCCAGGGACTGAGGCACGCGTACCGGCGCCGCGCGATTGCGGCCATCGCCGGATCGACGCTGCTCAGGTAAGTGATAACGGCGTCGATCGACGTGAACAGGCTGTAGAGGTCCAACCCATAGAAGCTCGCGCGCCGCTCGGGGTCTCGCCTCTCCGCGTTCCAGGCGCGGAGCCACTCAACCAGTTCCAATGCTTCATGGTTTCGCCACATCCAGGTTGGAAAGCGGGCGAAGGCCTTCCATTGTTCCTGCCGCACCGGAGCATGACGCACATACTGGTTGATTCGCGCAGCATCCGGCCAGTCCGCTTCGACCGCAACGAAGTTGAACCCGTGCCGCAAGATCAGTTCCTTCGTGATGCGGGCACGCATGCGGTAGAACTCTGAAGTTCCGTGGGTCGCCTCGCCGAGCAGGACGACACGCGCATCGCTGATCCGCTCGAGCAACGGGCCGATGTCGGCCTGCTCGATATCTGCGATTGGCACGGCCGTCTCGCGGATCAGCTTGGCGATGATCTCGGGACGGCTGCGCTGAGTTGATGGGCGCTCGCGACTGGCGACGTCAGGGTCCCAACCCTCTGCTCCGATCAATGGGACGAATTGGACCTCGCCGAGATCTTCATCATCGAACCGGTCTTGGCTTGTCCGAGTGACTCGAACCAAACGTTGCAGCCGCGAGGTATCGCCTACGGGTATGATGAGGCGGCCGCCAATGGCCAGTTGCTCGAGCAATGGCTTGGGAACCTGCGGACCGCCGGCGGTTACCAGAATCACGTCGTACGGAGCGTGCTCGGCCCAACCCAAAGTGCCGTCGCCATGAAGAACTTTGATTTTGGTGTATCCCAAGTCGGCAAAACGCCTGATCGCCAGCTTGGCCAGTTGCTCGTGCCGCTCTATGGTGTAGACCTCGCCCACCACTTCCGAGAGGACGGCTGCCGCGTATCCGGAGCCGGTTCCAATCTCGAGAGCGCGATCGCCGGTACGGGGCTCGACACTCCCGATCATGAGGGCCACGATATAAGGCTGCGAAATGGTTTGGCCACCCTCGATCGGCAGCGGGGTGTCCTGGTATGCGAACTCGCCGAGTTCATCCGGGAGAAAGGCCTCCCGAGGGACACGTCGCATGGCGTCGAGCACCGCCGGATTGCGCACTCCGCGCGCGGCAATCTGATCGCGAACCATCCGAAGACGCTGGCTTGTCAGGTCAAGCATAACTGCACCCTGCATAGTCGGGTTAAAATATTGCGGGAATTATCTTCGCGCGCTAGCGACGATCCTCTCGCGCTGTTCCGTTCCTGAATCGGGGCCTGCCGGCAGTCCGGCGATCCAGCTGTCATCGCTCGGCGGCGGCCGGTGATGATCCTGAGCATCGTCAGGCTTGAAGTCGGGAAAGGTGATCTGGAGGCTTGGGCAGCCTTTCGCCGGACAATCGAGGTCCTTGGTCGACCAACTGCAGATGGCGTCATTTCCAGCGACATTCTTTTCGTGGCACTCATCGTAGAGGTAGTTGTGCTTAGTCAAAACCTAAACGCGGACGTACTGATGATGTAGTCCGCCGAGGATTGGTATCGCTGCGATGGGGCCGAGCTTTTGTGGACGCCGAAAATCCGGTGCATTCCTGTCCAGCGAGAGATGCGTGCGGACCTGATTGTAATAGGAAGCGTACTTCTTCAGAAGGCGACGCAGTTGCGCTTCGTCGAACACGATGAGGTGGTCGAAGCTTTCGCGCCGAATTGATCCGATGAGCCGCTCAAACGGTTCCATCAGTGTCACCTGGTTGCGAAGGTCGGGTTTCGCACCGCTGCGCTCCGACGATCTTGCTAGACGGCATCCGGCTGTCGCTCAGGGCGGGCGCGGTCGAACGTCTCGAGCTTGGCGCACTCCTGGCAGATTCGACGAATGGCCGGGAAGAGCGTCATGTCCACCCCTGATCGTTCGGCGTTGTACACCTGCGGCACGAGGAAAGCGTCGGCCAGCGTCGGCGTATCGCCATGACAAAAGCGGCCTGTCTCCGGCGAACCTGTGAGCATCGCTTCGATCGCGCGAAAGCCCTCGGTGGTCCAATGGCGGCCCCATTCCGCGCGCTGATCCTCACTGGCTTTCAGCACCCTCCCCAGGTAAGCTTGCGCGCGCCCGCCGCCGATCGGATGGATCTCGCACGCCACCGCAAGGGCGATTGCGCGCACTCGTGCGCGGCTGACGGGGTCGCTCGGAAGCAGCGGCGGATTCGGATGCGTTTCCTCCAGGTACTCGCAAATCGCCAGCGACTGCGCGAGCATTCTGCCATTGTCCTCGAGCGCGGGTACCCGGCCTTGAGGGTTGAGCGCCTCGTAGGCGGGCGTTCGCGACTCGCCGCGCATCAAGTTGATGGAGACATACTCATAGCTGAGCCCCTTGAGGCTCGCGACAATGCGGACCCGGTAACTCGCCGATGAGCGGAAATAGTTGTAGAGCTTCATGGTGCCTTGACCTCCATTTCATTTGCCCTGGGCGGAGGGTCCACCAATCGATAGCACCGAAGGATCGTTCACGGCGACTGCCAGAATTCCTGATTCTCCTCAGACCACCGCGCCTGCACTGGTGTGAATCGTCTGCCCTGTAATCTGTCTGCTGCCGGGGAGACAGAGAAACAGGATCGCGGCCGCCACGTCTTCGGGCTGTGAAACGCGATGGAACAGGTTTTCCAGGGGGCCACTCGTGGCGGCTCGCAAAAGGGCGTCCGCGTCGCCGAGCATTCGCGTCATCCCGGTTGCGGTGATTCCTGGCGCGATGGCATTTACGTTTATGTCATGAGGTCCCAACTCGGCGGCGGCGCTGCGCGTCAACTGCACGATCGCCGCTTTCGAGCTGGCATAGGCGATCGGCGAATTCCTCGCGCGGAAGGCCGAGCTCGAACTGACATTGATGATGCGGCCGCCGCCGCCTCGCTCAACCATATGCTTTGCGACGTACTTCATCAGGAGCATCGGCGCCTTCAGGTTCACCGTGTGAACCAGGTCCCAGGCCTCTTCGTCGGTGTCGACCAGACTCTGGAAGCGGCCGGCGACGCCGGCGCAGTTCACCAGGATGTCGATTCGGCCAAACTGCTGGATAACTCGCGCGACCGCGTCCGGAATCAGTTTGGTATCCGCCAGGTTGACGACCAGAGCGATCGCATTACCGCCAGACTTCCTGCCCTGATCGACCACGGCACTAACGCCAGCTTCATCGCGGTCGAGGGCCGCCACGGTGGCGCCCGCGCCGAACAGGGCTGAAACCGTCGCCCGGCCGATCCCGGAAGCGCCTCCCGTCACTAACGCAACTTTGCCGGCCAGCTCGGTACTCATCGTAATCTCCTTCAAGAACCGCTTCGTTGATTAAGGAGCGTCGGAACCGAACATTCGAAGACGGAACGTACCAGACTGTTCCGCAAAACCGCAATTCGCCTGGTAGGCCGATGTGCCTGCCGCAAATTCTAAGTGCGCGGAGGCAGGCGGGATCTTTCTTGACTACGATCTTGCTTGCCGGTCTCGTTGCCGGCGATGTAAAGACACATATGAGAGGCTTCAGGAAGCCGGATTTGAAACAACCCAGTGTGCATGGGAGCAGGCACCCCACGGCTATTGGACGGAGCGCGGCCGTGGCAGCGCGGATTGCGCGCGGTCTTTCTCACGCACGCCGCCGCGCGAGTGGCTCGCTCGGCATACCTTGGTCGAAGGAGGAAGGACTCCGATGGCAAGTAAGGATTTCGCGCTGCAACAACTGCTCAGGGCCTATCGCAAAGGGATAATCTCAGATGAACTCTTTGCCGGGAAGTGTTGCAACTTTGAAAACGGTGACCGAGGAGGTCCCGAGCGGAACTGGGCGGCGAGGTTTCAGGCAGCCAGATTGAACAGCTGGTCGATGAACTGATTCTGTTGGCGAACAGCATC
>Ga0187864_10000232_pt1 | contig 63000 bp, 52 predicted proteins | sample June2016WEW_11_4_FD_132985 | JGI IMG/M metagenome (GOLD analysis project Ga0187864, IMG submission 132985) | Peatland microbial communities from SPRUCE experiment site at the Marcell Experimental Forest, Minnesota, USA - June2016WEW_11_40 | ecosystem: Environmental > Terrestrial > Soil >...
GATGCAACGGGCATGGGCACGACAAGGCTCCTTGAGGCGATCCGCCGGAGCGGCATTACCACAAAGTACTATCAGGCTTCGTCATCCGAGCTCTTCGGCGCGTCACCTCCCCCGCAGAACGAGAAGACGACTTTCTACCCAAGAAGTCCCTATGGGGCGGCAAAGCTCTACGCCTATTGGATGACGGTCAACTATCGGGAAGGCTACGGTCTTTTCGCCTGCAACGGCATCCTCTTCAACCACGAATCACCAAGGAGGGGCGAGACATTCGTCACGCGCAAAATTACCCGCGCTGTCGCGAATATCCTGAAGGGCACACAAAAACAACTGTATCTCGGGAATATGCACGCCAGGAGGGACTGGGGGTTCGCACCCGAGTATGTGGAGATGATGTGGCACATGCTGCAGCAGGAGAGGCCCGACGATTATGTCGTGGGGACGGGCGAGAGCCACACGGTCAGGGAGTTCGTCGATGCGGCCTTCTCTTACATGGGCGTGCAGCTTGAATGGCGGGGCGAAGGAAAAGATGAAACCGGCGTTGTCGCCTCCTCCACGTGGGATCATCTCGATCCGGGCGCCGTCATCGTCCAGGTTGACCCCCGCTACTTCAGGCCCACGGAAGTCGAGGCCCTCCAGGCCGATATTTCGAAAGCCCGCCGCGCCCTCGGCTGGGAGCCGAGAGTGACGTTCGAAGAGCTGGTCAAGATCATGATTGACTGTGATGTCCAATCGGTCGGACTCTCTTCAGCCGGCGAAGGCCTGACCGCATCCAGGCGCAAGGGCTTTAACTATACCAACCATGGCTTTTCGGTCTACGAGCAGATAAGGGAACATTGAGACAGTGGAAAGTGATGAGTGAAAAGGAAAAAGGGGTGGAGGATGGGAGCTTCGGAGCGTTGCATGCTCAATAAACGGATAACGATCACCGGCGGCAAGGGTTTCCTGGGCAGCCACCTCATCAGGCAGATGCGGCAGTTGGGCTACCGCCACCTCACCATAGCGGATTTGCCGGACTACAATCTCGTCAGTAGTGTGGACGTGAGGCGGCTCTACGAGGAATTGAGGCCCGAAATCGTCATCCACCTGGCGGCAAAGGTGGGCGGCATAGGGTTCAACCAGGAGAATCCGGCGTCTTTGTTTTACGAGAACGCCATGATGGGCATTCAGCTCCTCCATGAAGGCTACTGCCACGGCATCGAGAAGTTCATCGCTCTGGGCACGATCTGCGCCTACCCCAAGTTCACGCCGGTGCCCTTTAAAGAAGACGACATCTGGAACGGCTACCCGGAGGAGACGAATGCGCCGTATGGCCTCGCCAAGAAGATGATGCTCGTGCAGTCCCAGGCATATCGCGGGCAGTACGGCTTTAATTCCATCTTCCTCCTGCCCGTCAACCTCTACGGGCCGGGAGACAACTTCGACCCTAAATCTTCCCACGTAATCCCCGCCCTCATCAAGAAGTGCGTGGACGCCATGAGGAACGGAGCGGACGAGATCATTGTCTGGGGAACGGGGAAAGCCACCAGGGAGTTTTTTTACGTCGAAGACGCCGCTGACGCGATTATCCGGGCAATGGAGGACTATAATAAGAGCGAGCCGGTGAACATCGGCGCCGGCTTCGAGATATCGATCAGGGACCTCGTCGATGTAATCGTGGAGCTGACGGGCTTCCAGGGAAAGGTCGTCTGGGATGACGGGAAGCCGGATGGCCAGCCCAGACGGATGCTGGACACGACGCGCGCCCGGGAAGAGTTCGGGTTCAGGGCAAAAACGGGATTCAGGGAAGGGCTGCAGAAGACGATAGAGTGGTACAGGCAAGCCGGGCGGTGACGTGTATGTCCGTCCCGTTCCCCCGTACGGTGCATCCATTATTCGAGGGAAGCGAGCCGCCCATCGTCGAGACGGGTATCGCGAATTATGCATGTCTCCACACGGTGGCTCTCAGCGGCTGAATTGACTGATATCCGGAGTTGACGATGAAGAATGCGTTTGTCAAGAACATCCTCTGTATAGGGGCCGGCTATGTGGGCGGCCCTACAATGGCGATGATCGCCTATAAATGTCCCCGGTACAAAGTAACGGTTGTCGATATCAATCGCGAGAGGATCGCCCAGTGGAATTCGGACCGGCTCCCGGTATACGAACCCGGTCTTGGCGAGATTATCGGGGCGGTAAGGGGACGCAACCTCTTTTTTGACACCGATATCGATAGATGCATCAAGGAGGCGTCTATCATTTTTGTCGCGGTCAATACGCCGACGAAAGTCTTTGGAGCGGGCGCCGGGATGGCGGCGGATCTCCAGTACTGGGAGAAGACGGCGCGGCAAATCAGAGAGGCGGCAGACTCACCGAAGATCGTGATCGAGAAATGCACGATCCCGGTCAAGACCGCCCTTGCGATGGAGAGAATCCTGACCTCGCAGGAAGGCTCGGTCAGTTTCGATGTGATCTCCAACCCTGAGTTTCTCGCTGAAGGCACGGCAATGAGAGACCTTGAATTCCCGGACAGGGTGCTGATAGGATCGAGGGAAACGGACCGGGGCATAAGGGCAAGGCGGGAAATAGTCGACATCTATGCGAACTGGGTGCCGAGGGAGCGCATTATAGAAAGCAATATCTGGAGCAGTGAGCTTTCAAAGCTCGTGGCCAATGCATTTCTCGCGCAGCGTATATCGTCGATAAACGCCGTCTCGGCCCTCTGCGAGAAAACGGATGCCGACGTCCAGGAAGTGGCAAGGGCCATCGGCCTGGATAGCCGGCTCGGCAGCAAGTTCCTCAACGCAAGCGTCGGGTTCGGCGGGTCGTGCTTCAAGAAGGACATTCTCAATCTCGTCTATCTGTGCAGGAGCTACGGACTCAGTGAAGTGGCGGACTACTGGGAAAGCGTGGTCAAAATAAACGAATACCAGAAAGACCGCTTCGTGCTCGCCATGCTGAGCGCAATGTTCAACACCCTTGCCGGCAAGAAGATAGCCCTTTTCGGGTTTGCCTTCAAGGCCGATACGGGCGATACGCGGGAGACGCCGGCGCTTTACGTGGCGAAAAGCATTGTAGAAGAAAGGGCCGGGCTGGTCATTACCGACCCGCAGGCGCTCCGGAATGCGATGGCAGACCTGGAGGGCGTCGACAATATCACTTACGAAATCGATCCGTACAAGGCGGCTGCGGGGTGCGACGCGATCGCCCTCATGACCGAATGGAAGTTGTACACCGGGCTCGATTATGAGCGCATTTACGCCTCCATGACGAAACCGGCCTTTATTTTCGACGGTCGTAATATACTCGACCGCACGCGCCTCTTTGAGATCGGCTTTAACGTCTTCTCGATAGGCAAAACCCCGTTGGTGCATGTGTGAGAGGGCGGAAGGTGCCGAAAGAACGCTCATTATTCCGGTCTCTCCTTCCCGGTGTGCCTTTTCGCCCACCCCGAGGCTTCTCCGATCTCCAGGTTTCCCGAGGGAATCAAGAGGCCCGAAGCACCGCCGCCGTTACGGAGTGGGCGCTCTTGGCCTATTTTTCCCGCCCCAGAGGGGGGCAGCCCCGGCGCCGGGATAGAAGAGGCGCGCCGCGACGGGGCCGTATGATTCTTTGGCACGATAGGTGCACGAGGGTCTTCCGCGATGAAGATGAGGGATTCTCACGGATCGTGATCGTGCCTGCGGAGTATAAAGGCATCTCGGAACGCGAAGCTCGAATCGCGAGGCTGGCTGATGGAAAAGCATGAATTGGAGATTCGGACAAAGGCGTTTGCGTTTCGATTGGTGCAGTGAGCTGTAAGGGAAAGAGGGGACCCGCGTTGCGGGCGCCAGAAAGGGGTTGATGTTGAAAAAGGAGCATTTTGAGATCAAAAAGCGCCTGCTATTTTCTGTTTGAGATGAAGAGAAACAGGGACAACCGTTCCCAGACGTCTCGCCTGGGGATTGACTCGCCTCAGATCGGTCCTACCTTTTGTTGTAGAGACTCATATCTCACGAAGCTTAGCGTAGGCGGTTGTCATGTCTGTGAGACGAAAATTTAGAAGAGGGCTTAAGTTTGTTTAAGTAGCATCCGATAATATGTTCGTCCTGTAAAGGGCAAACCGTCCGAAAGGGCGGGACGCAAAACCGCTGGCCTAAGTTCCGAGCATCGGGATATGGCAGCAGGGTTGCCAGGCGACAGCAGCACCTCCAGTGCCGGCGTCGCTCGGCTCAAAACAAATGGAGGTGTTGCTATGACTTCTCAGTTCTTCCATTTTCGATGTCTGTTGCTTGTTCTAACAGTTTCCCTATTCTTTGCCTTTGTTCCTGCAGTCAATGCCGAACTTTATCGGATACCTTTGGACATCAGAGAGGAGCCTCCACAGGCTATCCAAAAGACTCAGGAGCTCGCGGGCAACGCTTATGAAACGGATTCGTCGGACGGGCAAACCTCGGGCCATCGAGAACTGATGAAGGAATTGGGGTCAGGAGAACCATATGAAAGACCGATGGCAGCCGGGCTTGACGGAACCCTTCCTGATCCTGAGTCTCCTCCAATCACCCCACAAAAGGAGGTATCGGGTTGCGCCGTCGCGTTGCAGAAAAGTGAAATCGCAGTTGGTGCGGCGGGAGGTTCGGGAACTGTTCACCTGACCGGCGGTGAAGCGTGCCAACAGGAATGGCTCGCACAAGGCATTCCGTGGCTCAAGCTTCAATGGCACAACGGATTGCCTAATGAAGGCGGCACCATAACTTACACTGTCACGCCCAACCGGTCGTCTACTGAGAGGATAGCGGCGATCACGGTTGCAACGAAAGTGCTCACGATCACACAAATTGGAGCCGGGCAAAACCATGCGACCAGCTTCTAAGGAAAGGAGGATAGTCGGGAAGAAGAGGGAGTCACCTTGTTTACGGCTGTTACACGTTCGATTTTATCTTCGTAAATCGGAAAAGAGCAAACTGCCCGAAAGGACAGGACGCAAAGCCACTGGCCTAACTCCCGAAGGCAATCGGGATATGGCAGCAGGGTTGCCTGGAGATAGCAGCATCCTCAGTGCATGCATCTCAGAGGCGCAAACATAACTATGAGGAGTGTTATCATGAAGCTGAACAGAACGTTATGGGTAGTTGTTGCGGCAGTTTCGTTTTCACTTATCAGTTCAAGCGCTATGTGCGCAACGTGGTATGTGCGACCTGAAGGAAGTAAAGTTACATTACCGGCAAATGGGTCCACAATAGGCAACGCCTTCGCCGGACTTGCAAGTATCCCGTGGGGCGGAAAGGGAGTCCAACCGGGAGATACGGTCATCCTTACCCGTGAGGCATCAGACCCCACTTCATTCACGGGCCTCATGACCATCGGGGCATCTGGCACGGCGGCCTTGCCTATCCTCGTTAAAGCAGATCCAGCGAACCATGTGCCTATTTCCCCCTCCAAAACATCCTACTTCGCTATCACCGCTACAGGGCAATCATGGATCAACATCCAGGGAATCACGACCACAGGCGCGGCGGGCGGAGTGTTCCTTACGAACTGCTCCAATGTCATCATTTCCGGTTGCACCATCCTGGGCGGCTCCTTTGATGGTGTGAGGCTCGTCGGGGGTGGAAGCATCACAGTGACAGGATGCACCTGCACAGGCAGCGGCGTCAACGGGATTGCCCTGGTGGGTACTGCCACCAATCGATTAAGTAATTGCATCGTGAGCAACAACACCGTCTCCGGCTGTCTTGGCAGCGACGGCATTACGCTTCATGAAAGCAATGACGCGAACTGTTACCCCATCGGGACAGGTAACCAGGTCATTGGAAACATCTCACACGACAACGTGGCGAGGGGCCTCGACATAACCTCCGGGACGGGTACGCTGGTAGCGGGAAACAGGACTTATCGCAATAACTTAGGCGGCGCCACCATCTATCACGATGCCAACCTGGTGACATTTACCAGCAACTACTCCTCCAGCGAACAGGGGCTGCTCCTTGGTGGGCCGGGCAACGACACAATATCGGAGAATGTCTTCAACTCAGGAAATTCAGTGCCGATATGGGTCGGCCAGGGCAGCAACCATGTGGTAAGCAATAACGTTTTTATTTCTTCCGCTTCCGGCCATAGCCTCCCTACCGTAGCAATCGTTGGCGGCCAGAACATCACGTTTCAAAAGAACGTGATTTACAACAGCAACGCCGGGGGATTCCTTCTGTCAATTACCTGTGGGACGACATTGACACAGAATATAGCGTTCAACGATAATTGTTGGTTTCAGCCGGGAAGTGTGACGGTGCCTACCATCGTCATGAATGTGATCGGACAGGGCAGCTATCAGAAGTTTATGTCTCTCGGTTATATGGCGTCAAACAACCTCTTTACCAATCCACAGTTGTTGTCCGATTTTGACATAGGCTCGAGCTCAGCGGCGGCGGGACAACAGATAGGCATAACAATAGTCGTGAATGGCGCGTAGTGAGAAAGAGTGGCTGCCGGGGCGTTTTTGAACACCCCGGCAGCCGTGATGGTCGGCATCGCTCCAAGACACCCGGCTTTCCGGTCTCCATCGTACCCCACTTCCTTCGCCTTTGAAAAAAAAAGAGTGGTTTCTGCCGCCGGACCTGCAGCCAAGAGACGGAACATAGAGTCCCTTGGAGAACCCTCAATTGCTTCATTGTGTCATTACTCTTAAAGTCGGCGTGCTGCAATGTCTCTAAGAGCCGGGCTTTCTGTTTGTTCCTGCTCGAATGTGACATCTGTGGGCAGGCGAGGGTGGCGAGAAGAGACTTCGCGGTGGCTTGGATAGAAAGATATGAAAGGAGATGTGTTGAGATGAAAATCGCAATTCTGGCCGGCGGCCTGGGCACCAGATTGGCAGAAGAGACGTCGGTGATACCAAAACCGATGGTGGAGATTGGGGGTCGTCCTATACTCTGGCACATCATGAAGTACTATGCCCATTATGGTCACAAGGAGTTCTTTGTGGCTGTGGGTTACAAGGCGGAAGTGATCAAGAACTTTTTTATGAACTATGCTGCTCTGAACAGTACTCTCACTGTCGATCTTACCAAAAGGCAGATGGAGATGCACGATAGTGGGGCAGAAGATTGGATTGTCCACCTCATAGACACCGGAATGGACACAAATACAGGGGGAAGGCTAAAGCGGTTGCGGCAATGGCTTGGAAATGAGACGTTCATGATAACCTACGGGGACGGAGTATGCAGCGTTGACTTGAACAAACTTTTGGAGTTTCACCACTCCCATGGGTTAGTGGGTACGGTAACGGCGGTACGGCCGCCGGCGCGCTTTGGCAGTCTGCTTTTTGACGGTAACAGGGTATCGAGTTTTACGGAAAAACCTCAGATTGGGGAAGGTTGGATAAATGGCGGTTTCTTTGTCTTTGAACCTGCCATTTTTGATTATCTCGACGATGATCGGTGCAGCCTGGAGGTGAACGCGTTGGAGAAATTGGCAGCGGACCGACAACTGGCAGCCTATAAGCATGAAGATTTCTGGCAGTGTATGGATACCCTGAGGGACAAGAATCTTCTGGAAAGATTGTGGCTGGGAGGGCAGCCCCCGTGGAAAGCGTGGAAGTAAGTTCAGTATACTTAAGGAAGGTGACTGGATGAAGATATTGATAACAGGCAATATGGGTTACGTGGGTCCGAGTGTCGTGAAGCAATTCCGGAAGGCATATGCCGATGCGGTGATAATAGGCTATGATATTGGCTACTTTGCGAGCCAGCTTACCTGCGCGGATTTTTTTCCGGAATGCAGGGCCGACATCCAGTATTTCGCTGATGTGAGGGCGTTTCCTGATGAGTTGTTAGCCGGTGTGGACGCGATAGTCTATCTGGCGGCAATATCCAATGATCCGATGGGAAACAAGTTTGAAGAGCCTACCATGGCAATCAACTACGGCTCCGCCGTGGCTCTGGCAAAGCAGGCCAAGATACACGGAGTCAAATCATTTGTGTATGCTTCGAGCTGCAGTACCTACGGTTTTGCCGATGATTCTGAGAGAACCGAAGATTCTGCGCTCAATCCGCTGACGGCGTACGCAAAGTCTAAAGTGGCTGCTGAGTCCGGCCTGAAGGAAGTTGCGGACAAGTTTTTCAGGGTCTCCTGCCTGCGATTTGCAACGGCCTGCGGCATGAGTGACCGACTGCGGCTTGACCTGGTGCTCAATGATTTTGTCGCTGCGGCCCTTACCTCAAACAAGATCGTGATATTGAGCGACGGATCTCCATGGCGACCCTTGATTCATGTCGAGGACATGGCAAGGGCCATTGAATGGGCGACGTTCAGAGAACCGGGTGCAGGAGGGGATTACCTTGTGGTAAACGTAGGGTCGAACAAGTGGAACTACCAGGTAAGGGATCTGGCACATGCCGTGGCGAGGATCATGCCCGGTGTAGAAGTGGAGATCAATAAAGATGCCCAACCGGACAAGCGATCCTACAGGGTGAATTTTGACAAATTCAAGTCTCTGGCGCCGGATCATCAACCTCAGTACGATTTGCCCATGGCGATTGAGGGATTAAAAGCCGGTCTGGAAAAAATAGGGTTCAAGGAGAAAGACTTCAGGAACACCAACTTCATGAGGTTGAGAATTCTGGACTCTCTCTGTGGCAACGGTTTGCTTGATGGGAATCTGCGATGGACGCAAAAGGCGCTAGTGGCGCTCAGTAATTCAAACACAGGAATGAAAGGAGCTTGAAGTGGAATGTAGATTTTGCAGTTCGAACCTAAATCACGTCTTTGTATCGCTTTGTGCATCACCCTTGGCAAACTCTTACCTTACCAAAGAAGAATTGCAGAGAATGGAACCCTACTACCCGTTGGATGTTTATGTCTGCGACAACTGCTTTCTTGTTCAACTGGAGGAATTTGAACACGCTGAGGATATTTTTAGTGATTACGCATACTTCTCTTCCTATTCGGATTCCTGGTTGCAACATGCCAAAAACTATGTGGACAAAGTTGTGAGCCGATTCCATATCGATAGGAATTCCTTTGTTGTGGAGATTGCGAGCAATGACGGCTACCTGCTGCAGTATTTTAAGGAATATGATGTTCCTACCCTGGGTATTGAGCCTGCGGCGAACGTGGCTAAGGTAGCCATCGAGAAGGGGATTTCTACTGATGTCTGTTTCTTCAATACGAGTTATGCCCGGAAAATGGCGAAGGAGAACAGACGGGCCGACCTGATCATCGGCAACAACGTTCTTGCCCATAATCCGAATCTTAATGATTTTGTGGGAGGACTGAAGATCGCCCTCAAAGACAACGGCGTAGCAACGCTTGAATTCCCTCATCTTTTTAGGTTGGTTGATGAAGTTCAGTTTGATACTATCTATCATGAACATTTTTCATATTTCTCGTTTCTGACCGTGGAAAAAATATTTGCGCAACACGGACTCACGCTTTTCGACGTTGAAGAGTTGCCGACGCATGGAGGGTCTTTAAGGATATACGCAAGACATGCTGAGGACAGCACGATGGGTGTTTCTGACAGAGTTCATGAATTGAGGCGTAGAGAAGTTAACGCAGGCTATACGAATATCGACTTCTATCTATCCTTTGGTGAACGTGTCAAACAGATAAAGCGCGATTTGCTCGCATTCCTAATCCGGGCAAAGAAAGAGGGAAAGACAGTCGTAGGTTATGGTGCGCCGGCTAAAGGTAATACTTTGTTGAATTACTGCGGGATACGGACCGACTTCATCGACTACACGGTTGATCGAAGCCCTCATAAGCAAGGACACTACCTGCCCGGAACGCACATACCTATCGAGCACCCCGACAAGATGAAGGAGACGAGGCCTGACTACGTGCTCATATTGCCCTGGAACATCAAAGATGAAATCATGGGGCAGATGAGCCATATCCGCAGTTGGGGCGGGCAATTTGTCGTGCCCATCCCCACCGTGAGGGTTTTGTAAGCAGTGATGTCATGATCTTCACCGAGACAAAACTGAAGGGAGTATTTGTGGTAATTCCTCAGCTTTTGAGAGATAGCCGGGGGTTTTTTGCGAGGTCCTATTGCAGGAATGAGTTTGAAGGTCATGGACTCGATCCCAGATTGGTACAGTGCAACATCTCGTTCAACAGGCTGAAGGGTACGCTTCGGGGCATGCACTACCAGGCCCATCCACATGGAGAGGCCAAACTGGTGCGCTGCGTCAGCGGCGCCCTTTGTGATGTGATAATCGACTTGCGCCCCGATTCCCCTACATATCTTCACTGGATTAGTGTAGAACTTCGATCCCCGGTGCTGCGTGATGCAAAGGATGAGGAGGACGTGGAGAACTACAAGATGCTTTACGTGCCGGAGGGCATTGCTCACGGGTTCCAGACGCTTGAGGATAATACAGAAGTGCTCTATCAGATGTCAGAATTCTACCATCCCGAATCGGCGCGAGGTGTGAGATGGAATGATCCTGCGTTTGGCATCGTTTGGCCAATTGCCAATCCTATTGTTTCCCCGAAGGATGCGGCCTATCCGGACTTCGAACGTTAACATATGGTCAGGGTTGACTATAGCGGCGTTGGCATGTCTTCTTTGACCGGTAAAGGGAGGGAATAATATATGACGGATAGTAATCATGCCTTTCAGAGAATCTACTATACCAAGCCTTCCATCACGGAACTTGAGGTCCGTTATGCGACGGACGCCGCTGCTAACGGCTGGGGTGACAAGTGCTACGACTACATTTACAGATTCGAGGGCCTTTTTAAGACGCATTTGGGTGTCAAGCACGCTGTTGCTACATCCAGTTGCACAGGCGCTCTGCACATGGGCCTCGCGGCCATCGGCATACGGCCCGGTGATGAGGTCATTCTCGCCGACATCAACTGGATCGCATCGGCGGCGCCAGTCATTTATTTGGGGGCAAGGCCGATCTTTGTGGACGTATTGCCTGATACGTGGTGCATCGACCCGGCAAAAGTGAAGGCTGCCATAACCCCGCGCACCAAAGCAATCATCGCTGTTCACCTTTACGGCAATCTTTGTGACATGGATGCTCTGCTCAGTCTCGGCGTTCGGCATAACATACCGGTGATTGAGGACAGCGCCGAGGCCATTGGTTCGAAATGGCATGATAAGCGGGCAGGCTCCATGGGGCTGTTCGGTACGTTCTCATTTCATGGCACGAAACCCATTACCACCGGCGAAGGCGGTATGTTCGTCACACAGGATGACGCCCTCTACCGGAAGGTGTCGACGCTGAGCAATCATGGCCGTGCTCAAGACCAGACAAAGCAGTTCTGGCCGGACGAGGTGGGCTTCAAATACAAAATGGCGAACGTTCAAGCGGCTATCGGGTGCGCACAGGTGGAAAGGATTGATGAGCTGATCGCTGGGAAAAGGCGTATATTCGGTTACTACAAAGACCAGTTGGCAGGCTTGCCTGTGAAGGTGAATCCTGAACCGCCGGGAACGGTGAATGGCTTCTGGATGCCGACGGTGGTGGTAGATGATGGAGTCGAGTTCGACCGGGATACGTTGTTGGAAGTCTTCAAGGCGAACGCAATTGATGGACGGGTCTTTTTCTGGCCGCTCAGTATGCTGCCTATGTTCGAGAAGAGGATAGAGAACGAAGTGAGCTATAGACTATATCGGCGGGCTGTCAATTTGCCCAGCTACCACGACCTCACAGAAGCGGAGATGGACCGCGTGGTGCGGATAATACGAGAAAGCGTGGGGGCCTAGCGTTTGCCGATGATATGTTGGATTGGGCGGCATCTGCCCGCACCGGAGAAGAGGAGATGAACGCAACGCTACCTTTGGGATGAGCGTTGTCAGTCAAACAGTGATGGAACGAATCATTTTCATCGGAGCTAACAATCCGGAGACTCTCAGGGTAATGAACGCGGTGAGAAAAGATGGCTCATCGGTGACATTCCTGGGTTTCATTGACAACGATCCTTCAAAGAAGGGAAAGATGTTCTTGGGTCTGCCGGTTTTTGGCGGATACGAGGTCGTAAAAGATCTGCTTGCCCCTGATGTCCGATTCGTTAATCTGATCACCCGAGACTGCGTAACACGGTATGAAACCTCGAAGCGTATATATGATCTGGGGGGAGAGTTTACCAATTTTGTGCATCCCTCAGTCAATTTGGAGTTGGTTTCCATGGGAGTGGGGAATTATATCCAGGAAAATGTCGTGCTCCAGGCAGGTGTTTCCATAGGCGATAATTCAAGCATCCATATGGGCTCTCTCATCGGGCACGAATCTACCATCGGGAACTCCACCTTTGTGGCGCACGGGTGTAACGTTTCAGGCCTTGTCCGCATCGAGGACGCTGTTTTGGTGGGAACGGGAGCCTCGATCGTCCCAAGGGTCAGCATCGGAAGATTCTCTGTGATAGGAGCGGGTACCGTCATTATAGAAGATCTTCCTCCGTACAGCGTGGCGGTTGGAAATCCCGGCAGAGTCATACGGAAAGTCGAATCAAAGTACGCCGCCGCAGGCCTGACCCGGGAGCCGGAATGATGCGACCGCACCATTGGGTAAGACGTGATGTCTGAAGTGAGTAGAAAGATGCGTGTAATTGTGACCGGGGCTTTGGGACTGTTAGGCCGGTCGGTTACGGCGATGTTAGCCGACGAAGGACATTGGGTGATCGGCTACGACCGTTTGGCCCCCGTGGAAGCGAGGCGCGATTTGGTACGATTGGACCTGTCAGGGATTTCCGGCGATTTTCGCTGGCCGGATGGGACGGATGTCGTTCTTCACTTGGCAGGCGTGTGGGATCCTCCGGTCCCGAGCGGCGCCGGGCTTCAGCACCAGATTCAAGCCAACGTTGAAGCGGTGGCCCGGTCGGTTTCGGCGTGCAATGGCAGGACTCGTCGTTTTGTCTACGTAAGTTCGATGTCCGTCTACGGACGAGCTAATACGGTCCCCTCCCGAGAAGAAGAAACGCCTTTTCCCGATAACTGGTATGGACGGACCAAATGGCTGGGAGAGCAGGCCTGCCGCCTCGCCGGAGAAACCTACCCCGACTTGGATATCGTCATTTTGCGACTTGCTCAAGTGTATGGCCCCGGAACCCCGATACGCACCCTGATGTATCAGTTGATCGATCAGGCAGTGACAAGAGGATGTATTGAAATGCGCTGTTCACCGACGATGATGAGAGATCATATCCATCTGTCCGACGCGACGCGAGCCCTTGTGCTTGCCGCGACCGTGTCTTTCCCCCCCGGCGTTTATAACGTGGGGTGCGGAGGCCACACCGTTGCTCACCTTGGACAGTGTATCGCTGGCGCATGTTCTCAGCCGATTCGCCTGGAATTCGGGTGTGAACCGGGTCAGGACAAAGCTATCGACCCGAGCAAATTCATTTCGGAAACAGCCTTCAATCCGGTGATACCTCTGTGTGATGGGGTCGCCGACGAGGTCGGAAAGTACATCGCCATGAAGTCCGGGGTGCCGGTATGAAGTGGATCGTCACGGGGGCGTCGGGTCTCATAGGGAAGCCCCTCGTGGAGGCCATCGCGGAAGGCGGGGACTCGGTGGTCGCTCTTGCCCGTCGGGCTTCGGCCTGCTTCACGAGCAAAGACAAGCCGGTCGAAGCAATCGACGCAGATCTCGAAAAGGTGACACCAGAAATCAAAGGCAATGATGAGGTAGGCGTCTTCATGCTTGCCGCCCGTATCACGGGGTCCAGGGACCCGAAGGAACTCCCCGGATTACTGGCCCTCGATACCTACGGTCACCTTCGATTGTTGGACTCCTTGGGCGGAAGGGTTCGTAAGGTCGTCTATAGCAGCTCGTGCACCGTCTATGGATACATCGTATCGGGGTCGAGCAGAGAGAGCGACCCGTTGCGGCCTCTCAACCCATATGCGGTTGCCAAGATTGCCACGGAAAACGCTCTCGAAGAACTATGCCGTGTCCGCAATATCAGTTGCACAACCTTGCGGATCGCGCAGGTATACGGCCCGGGGGCGCCCGAGGCCGGAGCGTTGTACGAATTCCTCCGCGCGGCCGCGGAAGGCCGTCCCGTGGTCGTGCGTTCCCGGTCGGATGTGTTCCGTGACTATGTTCACGTGGATGATGTCGTGACTGCTCTGATCGCCGCAAAGACTTCTTCCGCACCTTACATGGCTTTCAACGTCGGCAGTGGGGTTCGGACAACGATCGTCGATCTGGCGCGGGCCTGCCTTCACGCAGCGGGACGTACCGACGAACCGAGTATTATGGCGAACGAAGCGGGCGGAAGCATGTTCCTGGACATCGGGCAAGCCGATATGCTCCTCGACTGGAAGCCGAGGATTGCGATCGTGCCGGGATTATCCCGCGAACGCAGGCGCCTGCATCCATAACTCCGCGATGGACCGTATGTTGCCATCCGACGCGTGAGACGTGACGTAACACGGGGAATAAATATTTCTCTTAAACTAAACATAGCGGCCAACTTTGCCGGAAACTTCTGGACGGCAATCATGTCCATAATCTTCGTTCCCCTGTATATTCGTTTCATGGGAATAGAAGCTTATGGTCTTGTGGGCATGTTCGTGACGCTGCTGGGTCTCTTCGCCCTTCTTGATATGGGTTTGAGCAACACGCTCAACCGTGAGATGGCACGACTTGCGGTCCGGAAGGACGGTGCCGAGGAGATGATTGACTTCTTGAGGACCCTTGAGATCCCGTACTGGATAATGGCCGGCCTTATAAGTGTGACAGTGATTGCAGTATCTCCTTTGATTGCCTATCACTGGGTGCAGGTCAAAAGCCTTCCGCCGGCTACAGTCCGGTCGGCTATTACGATCATGGGCATTGCCATTGCGTTTCAATGGCCGCTCAATTTCTACTCGGGCGGCTTGATGGGCCTTCAACGCCAGGTCTCACTGAACAGTATCAATATTTTCGTGGCCACGTGTCGCGGACTGGGTGCCGTACTTGTCCTCTGGCTCGTCTCGCCTACCGTGATGGCATTCTTTCTCTGGCAGATTGTGATCAGCGCCGGCCAGACGGGGTTGGTCGCCTTTACTCTTTGGCGGCACCTGCCGAAGATCGGGAGGAGACCCCGCTTTCGTATGGATCTGTTGAAGAGGGTCTGGCGTTTTGCCGCTGGTGTGTCCGGCATCACAATGCTCGGCACCATCCTCACCCAGACGGACAAGGTTATCCTGAGCAGGATGCTCACCCTTGATATGTTTGGCTACTATACACTGGCGGGTGTCGTGGGCATGAGCTTGTATCGGCTGGTCAATCCGGTCTATACGGCCACCTACCCACAAATGACGAATCTCGTTTCATTGAAGAAGTGGGAGGCCCTTACAGAGCTGTATCACAAGAGCGCCCAATTGGTTTCCGTCCTCATCCTGCCCGCTGCAACGGTCATTGCCCTCTTTTCCAGGGAGATCCTCCTGCTTTGGACCCGCGATACGGTAGCGGCCGAACACACCTACCTTGTGGCAAGCATTCTTGTGGTCGGCTGGGCGCTCAGCGGCGTGATGTTCATGCCTTACGCCTTGCAGCTTGCGAACGGCTGGACACGGCTATCTTTCTTTATGAATCTTGCCTCGGTGGTAGTGCTCGCCCCGTTGACCGTGTTATTGGCGAAGTTCTACGGGGCAAAAGGCGCTGCCGTAGTCTGGGTTATGGTGAATAGTGGCTCCTTCCTGATTGGGATTCCACTGATGCACAGGAGGCTGCTGCCTTTTGAGAAGTGGCGCTGGTATGGCCAAGACGTGGGTCTGCCGCTGGTTGCGGTCCTTGTTGTCGTCTTTTTTTTCAGGTTCCTGTTTCAAATTCCCTTGGGAGCACCCTATCGTCTCTGCTATCTGGCGGCAGTTTCGTGCGCCGCTCTGCTTGCAGCGGCCTTTTCGGCATCGACTATCAGACAGCGCGTAGTATTGTTTTTGGGCAGCCTTGCCTATGGCGTCATGCGAAAGAGGGTACATGATTCTTAAGAAGATAGTTAACACGATTTTCTACAGGGCCAGCAAAGCATACGAGTTCTACAAGTTCAGGAATGCCTTTCGCGAGAAGTTCCCACATACGAACTTGTGGCCTCTGCAAGTCTTCGATCTCTCCCGGTTGGACGCAGGTAGATACTCATATGGGCCGATAAACGTGATAATGTGGCCGCACAAGAATCCCGGCGACTGCAAGCTCGTCATCGGCGATTATGTTTCCATTGCGAGAGAAACCCTGTTCGTAGTCGGGACGAACCGAAGATATGACAAGATATCGATGTTTCCTTTCGCATACCGGGTGCTGAAGGATGAGGAAGCGCTCGACGAGACGAAAGGGTCCATCATTGTGAGAGACGATGTCTGGATTGGAGCGAGGGCAACTATTCTTCCCGGTGTCACGGTCAATCAGGGCGCCATCATCGCGGCCGGTTCGGTGGTAACGAAAGATGTACCTGCGTATGCTTTGGTCGCCGGCAATCCCGCTAAAGCCATAAAGTACAGGTTCAACGAGACCATCATAGAACAACTCCTTTCGTTTGCCGACTACTCGACGCTCACTGTGGAAAGAGTACGAGAGTTCAGGGAACTCCTGCAATTGCCCCTGGACGAAAAATCGATACAAAGGATGAAAGTTATCTTCCGATAGAATCTCTGGCGTCGAAGACGCGCATCTCCGCGGCCCTCTTCCATAGAGTGGCTCGCATTGTCGCGGTGACCCTGCTTATAGGAAGGAGGTATAAGGCTATGAGCTCGAAAGAGACATTCTTCAACATTGTTATTCCAACGCGCGAGCGTTGCGACACATTTCAACACGCCCTGCGAACGTGCGTCGAGCAGGATTACGAAAATGCGAAGATCCTGGTGAGCGATAACTTCAGCCAGGATGGCACTGGAGACGTCGTCAACTCGTTTAACGATCCTCGAATACACTACGTGAATACAGGCAAGAGACTCAGCATGACGGCAAACTATGAGTTTGCTCTTTCTCATCTTGAAAAAGGATACGTCATTTTCATCGGAGATGACGATGGTTTGCTTCCTGATGCCCTGAAAGACCTGGATGCGCTCATACAAGAAACGAGGGCCAAGGTAGTGCGATGGAATCAAGTCTATTACGTGTGGCCGTCATTTTCGGGAGGAACGAATACGAACTATCTGAGAATCCCGCTGCGATGGTATCGCAGGGAGATCAGTTCTTCAACGGTGATCCAAAAGGTACTCGATGGCAAACTGCTTTTCAAGGCCCTGCCGATTCTTTACATTCAGGGCGCAGTTGATATCGATATTGTCAAGCAAATACAGTCCCATTCGGGTCAGTTTTACCATTCAATGACCCCTGATGTCTACTCTGGTTTTGCTATAGCAGGAGCGGCGAGAACATTTATGGAATCAGGGAGACCATATTCCGTAGGCGGAGCTTCTCACCACAGCGCAGCCGTGGTTAATGCGGGAAAGGATGGGAAATCCGAGGCAATGGCGAAATATATCAGCGAAGACAATCTTCCGTTCCATCCCGACATGATTCAGTGCAGCTCTCTCACGGCGTACGTCATAGAGGCATTTCTTCAGGCCAGAGATCATCTTCCGTTCTTCCCGCAATATGAAGTGAACATGGAAAAAGTGGTGTGGAACCTCATGAGAGATGCGGCAGGCTCGTGGGCTGAAGGCTATCGACAGGTCACGGACGCGGTGAATCAGCTTGGGACCATTCACCATATCGAGAACAGGGCACAACAGGCGATTAACGCGCATCCGAATAAGCCGAAATACGGCACCCCTGTAACGTGCGGGCTCAATCTTCGCATGGGAGAGCTGGTTCTGGACGCGAAGCCCTTCGGGCTGCGCAACATCTATGATGCGAGTATCCTTTGCGGGCATATGGTCAAATTGAAGGAATCGGGCGCCTTTTCGCCAGGTAAGGTGCTGAGGTCAAATCTGGAGCGCCTGAAGAGAAAAATATCCCGGCCCCTGCAGAACAGCTAAAGTGGAATACGATATTGTAATGGTTACAGCGGACGAATGGAGCGGACTTGAGCGAGTCCGCCATCGTATCGCACACTATTTTTCAAAGGACCACAAAGTGCTGTTCATAGAAAATCCCCGGCTGACCTTTCTTTCCCTGCTGAGGGATAGAAGCAGGCTACGGCGTGTGGTTAACGGCCAAAGGATCACACAAGTGTCGGACAGCCTCTTCGTCTATTCTCCTCCTTTATGCTTGCCGTTCTGGCAAAATAGCAGGCTGATAAACGGCATCAATAACTGCTGGCTAAATGCCAGGGCACGAGATCTCATTTCTGATCTGGATTTGAAAAATGTGGTGATGTGGTACTTCCACTATAACCACGCATCGATGATCGGGCGTTCCGGTGAGGCGCTGGCGGTTTACACTGCTCACGATGCGTGGGAGGAGAAGGAGGGGACGACACGAAGCATTACCGAAGAGATGGAGAGAGATCTTATTTCGAAAGTGGATGTCGTTTTTTACACCGGGTTGGAGAATTTCGAAAAGAAACGAGTGCTGAACAAGGACAGCTTCTATATACCCCATGGCGCACCGGATCCCATTGACCGGATACCGCTCCGGCCTATGGACCTCCCTCGGGGAGGAAAGGTTCTTGGGTATTGGGGGCTTGTTGACGAATCGAGTATCGACCGGCAGTTGATGGAGAAGATATCCGATGCCTATCCGGATGATCACATTGTCCTTATTGGGCGTTCTTCGGATAAGATTGCAGGCTGGATAAAAAGGTCAGGGAGGGCCAATATTCATCTTCTCGGGCAAAAAGAACGGAACCGAATGGATGAGTATTTGGCATACTTTGATGTCGGTCTTATTCCGTATCCACGAATTCCCTTTCGATTGAGCTCTTCTCCCTTGAAGGTGTACGACTACCTGGCATATGGCTTGCCCGTAGTGAGCATTGGTATTCGTGAGTTGGAAGCCATGAAGGACTTGGTGTATACCTCTGCAGATGGTGATTCGTTCATCAACAACATCAGGGCCGGCCTCAGCGAGAATAACAACTTGCGGGAACGGAGAAGAGTGTATTGTCGTCAGAATACATGGGGGCACCGGCTGGATAAGATGAAAGGCATCATAGAGAACAGGTTGAGTATCAGGTGAGGAGGCTTGGTTAATCCATAAGAAACCCATGCAGTGCAATCCGACGCAAGCGATTTGTATTCCCCAGCGGCACATGTTTAAAATCTTTCTAGTAAGTGCGGCTCTTGCCGCGCTCGGTCTCTTTATTGAAGTTGACCGGGGATCTTGCCAGTCGGACAGTAACCCCGGCGATATTGCGCGGACAGTTCATCCGGGCTACGCGGAAAGCGATTATTTTCCCTTGGGGTTTTCTCTCACCAGAGATAATTTTGCGGCGATCAAGAAGTGGTACGCTGAAGGGAAGGGTGAGGCAAAAAAGTTCCGCCTTAAAGATCCAGCGTGGTATGCCAGACCAATTGAGAAGGCCATGATGTCGAACACAGACGCTAAAAGCGGAGACTATGTTCGACCGGGAGGAATGTGGGGCCTTTCTGCGTGCGCTTTTGCATATGCCTTAACCGGCAACATGGAGTGCGGAAAGGTTGTGAAAAAGATGCTCCTGTACCTGGCGAACTTGGAGAGCTGGACACCTCGCGACTCCATTGCTCCGTTCAATGAGAGTTTTGCGGTCACTCAGATTGCAATGGCCTATGATCTTGTGTTCCCGGTTTTAAGCAAGCACGACAGGGAAGCAGTCGCAATGGCGATTGAACAAAAGGGGATGAGGCCCATCAGAGAATTTGTCATCGGCAAACACAATTGGACAGGAGATGTCGCCTTGTATCACGGGAGCCCCGGATACCTGCAGTCTTCAAATCAGGCTGCCGTCTATGTTCAGGCGATCTATCTCGGAGCAAGCCTCCTTTACCACCATACGGGGGACGAACGCTATAATAGGGAGGCCATCAAAGCTGCGCGGGCAATGAGGGTCTTTTTGGAGAATTATTTTCCGGAGGATGGCAGTGTTTCGGCCGCTCCCGGCTATTACCTCATGACCCTTGAAGAATTGAGTTACGTGATTGTCCCTATGGCTCGCACCCTGGGATTAAGTGTGGCCGATTTCCTGCCAAAAGGGGCAAGGAATCCCTTTCTTTTTGCTATGTATTTGCGCTCCAATGCTTCTCCTGTCGATAGCGGGCCGCGATATCCCTACATTTTTCCTTTCGGGGACTCGACTTATCAGTATGTGGTCTATGATCCGGTGAAGAGGGCGCAGGTTGGCGTCCGCTACTGGGCACTGGCTGTCTGGTCGGCCTATGTCAAAGATCCCAACCTCCTTTGGATGTACGACCAATATGCAAAGCTCCCCGGCATCGAACTGATGGAGTCGTCAGGCTCTCTGGTAAGTCACTACTATAGAGCCAGGCTTGCGGCATCAGTCTGTCCCGCCGAGCCGGGTATCGACCGGGAACGTTTGTTTGAGAACGCGGGCCTGTTTGTTTGGCGAGACGGGTTTAATCGGGGTGACAAGATGTTCGCCCTGTGGAAGCGCGTCTACAAGACGGGAGACCATCTGCGCTACGAACAGAATAGTATTCTGCTCGAAGCCTTCGGCGAGCGCTATCTGACTCACCGGGGCGTGGATTACGCAAAGGACAAAGAACTGGGCCTGTCGCTCTCCCAAAACCACAATGCAGTCACCGTCGATGGAAAGAACAGCCTTGACGGTTCCTCAAGAAGAGAAATATCTCCCTACTTCGTCTCCGAGTCTTTGAATTATGCCCGGAGCGATGCCTCATTCGATGGCCATGCTGCCTATATTCTCAAGGACCCCTGGAGGAAATCGTTGTCCGGAGCAGTCTCCGAGAAGTCCGATAAGGCGGTTCGCTCCGTCATGTATGTTAAGCCTGACTACTATGTCATCTTTGATGCCATACACAACGTGCGCCCCGGTACTGTTCAGTGCAATTTTGTGAGTGCTGTGCCGTTTGACACAGACGGCAGATGGGTCTCTTACAAGGGAAAGGACTCGGCCCTCTTTCAGTTTGTTGCGAGTCCTGACAACTATTCGATGCGTAAACGTCAGACCGTGGACGACAAGTCGGCACAGATGTGGGCTCTGTCGGTTGAAACCGAGGGCCTCGAGACGGAAGCATCCTTCATCAACCTTCTCTTTCCTGTTAAGGGAGATAGCAGAAAGCCGCTGGTGGTGAGGAAGAGCACGAAGGCCGGAACGAGGATGGTCGTGGACCGGGGGACATCAAGGGAGCTGATAATTCAGAAGAACTTGAAAGAGACACAGGTTTCTATCGAGAACATGGCCACGGACGGTGAAGCGGCAATCCTGCTTTACAGGGGTGGTGAACTAATCGGCGGAGGTCTGTTCGGCGGCACCTTTGTCGAAGTAGACAAAAGGAGAATTGTTTCCGCGGACGGCAAGTGCTCCCTTGTTTTCTCCATTCTCCCGGAGAATGTTTATGGGAGAGCACAGTCGGACGAAGGGACAAGAGTCACCTTCGACCTGTGGGATAAGCCTATCTACCTTTCGTTTGCCAACACTGACAGAGGCGGATACTCGGTATTTTCGTCGTTTCGTTAGAACGGGGGAGTTCGACCATGCTCAAAACAAGTTACATTGCGGCCCAACAAAATATGATTGGCAACGTCAAGCGCGAGAGTTCGGCCATGCTCAAAATAAGTTACATTGCGGCTCTTGTGCTTCTGCTCACGCTCACACTCGCGTCCACGAGCAGTTACGTGCTCTTTCGGATTCTCGATCTGACCGGCGTCCCCACAGGCTTCAAGAACGTGGCTGCGTTGATTCTCGTTCTTCCTTTCATTGGCGTGATAATTCTGAAGCGCGAGCGATCCGATCTGTTCAGTCGGTTGTTCTCAGTGATGAAATTGTGGATACCGTGGATCATCTATCTGGGCATCAGCGGAGCCTTTTCATCTGTCGGTATTTGGAAGTTCGAAATGTATGTGGTGAAAATAGTGGTACCGTGCACGTTGTTTGGCATCATGGCACTGGCCAATCCCCGAATCTTCGAAAAGTACTTCATGAACACCCTGCTCTTTCTCAGCATATTTATCACCATGATGGTGTCGGTCACTAATATTCGGTTTGATACAGAGTGGAAGGGAGTGGACGATCTCATTTGGCTGTCCCGTGCCTTTGGAATCAACATCCTGTACATGGTCGTGACCGGCGGGTGGAAGAAGCGTTGGGCGATAGCAGGTCCATTGCTTGTGGCGATGTTCATCACCATGATCGTCATAGGGTCCAGGGGCCCAGTCATTTCCCTGATCATAGCTTTGTGGATTTATTACGCATTGAAGCTCAGGAAAAACGTGGCAGCCGCCATTGTCTCGGTTATAGGTGCGGGTATTCTCATTTTTCTTTTTCTTAATGTCGGCTTCCTGACGCAGGCGCTCCAGTCATTCGCGACTCACCAGGGGGAGATCAAGCACCAGCACTTCGCCGCGGACCGTCTTTCCGCCTATCAGCCAACGCTACAGATTTTCTCCGAGCATCCGGTCGAGGGTGTCGGCTTGGGAAGGTGGTGGTCGGTGTACCTGCCCAGGTATGTTGATCGAGGATCTACCGCTTACATAAGCTCGGCTTATAAGAGAATGAGAGGGGAAATGGATTACGGTTATCCCCACAGCATCGTGCTGGAGATTATGTCGGAGCTCGGTCTCATCGGCGTGGTGCTGTTCATGTTGCTCTTCCTGCCTTATAGGAGGCTATTCAGCTTGTCAAACCCTTACAACATCCTCCTTTTGCTTGGATTCCTCTACGCTTTATCCAGCAGCGACATAACTCAGAATTCAGCGCCTATGATATTCAATCTTTTTAGCGTCTTGAAAGCAAAGGAGCTCTTGTCCTTGCCGGGCGCATGAGATAGGTGGGGACAGATTATGGACCGGGGCGAACGATATAGGTACATAAACGTAGCACGGGGGATAGCAATTATCTGCGTCGTAGCGGGACATGCCCAGTTTCCCGAGTATGTGTGGCGCGTCGTGTCCTTCTTCCATGTACCGATATTCTTCTTCGTGTCAGGGTATTTCTATAAGGAGTCATATTCTCATGAGCCTCTGATACTGATCAGGAAAAGGCTTCGGAGTCTCTATTTGCCTTTCATCGGCTATCAGTTCTTTTTCCTGTTGTTCCACAACATGCTCTTCAGTTGTCACCTATATTCAAGGACCATTCCGATTACCGGGGAATACGTCAAATACTACGGACCGGCAGACTTCGTTTATGCGATTGGTAATATCCTGACGTTTGGCTGTACGCAGCAAATCATCGCGGGTTTCTGGTTTCTACAGAGCCTGTTCACGGTGGCCATGATATTTCTGCTTATATCCTGGCTCACGGTAAAGAAGTTTGGGTCCAATGAAGGATTCCGGGCCGTTATGGTCCTCAGCACGTTCCTTGCGGGTGTTGCCCTTGCCAAATACGGTGTATCGTTACCCCGGGCGGCTGTATCCTCTCTCGTCTGTATCGTGTTCTTCTACGCCGGATTTCTCTACCACAGGAAAGAAGACGTAGTCCCGACCAACATGACGGGCTTCTTATGTGCTGTTCTTGTTCTTGGAGCATCCATTTTGCTTTACAATGAGCACGTGGGTTTCGCAAATCATGAATTTGTGCGGTTTCCATACTTTGTCGTGAATGCTCTCCTGGGGATCTACGCGGTGTTTTACCTGTCGAAGCTTGTTGCGGCCAGGTTTGCCTGTTCAACCTTAGCATTTGTGGGTGCTAACTCCTTGCATATCCTGGCGCTGCACACGCTCTGCTTTAAGCTTGTTGCCTATTCCCAGATACTCCTTTTGAAGTATCCCATTGAATGGCTTGGGGTGTATCCGGTAATAGACTCCAGCCGCGGCTGGTGGATTGCCTATACCGCGGTCGGCGTCGGGTTGCCGGCCCTTCTATGCTATGTCACGCGCCACGGAAGAGAGTCCCTGGTCAGAGTCTTTCTTGGGAGAAGTCCTGATGGCCTCGCTCATCCATCTCCTTAGCTATCAGTGTCAATACCGTATGTGTCCCGTTTGACATAATCTAATTCTGGGGAGGTTTGCGTGAGCATACGAAAAAAGGATATTGAGAAGATACATGGGGCTGTTATCAAATGTTAGCCGTGTTGACTCGACGCGGGAATGAAGGAATGTTTCAGGGTATTACGTCCAGGAGGATCTCTCCTGACGGCTTTTCCTTCATTTTACCATCCGCTTGAACACCATCTATCCTCGGTGTCCTGGGCTCCCTGCGTTCATTATTTCTTTTCAAATAAAGATATTATGGATGTCTTCTACGATATTCTAGATGAGAATCCGACATACAGAGACCGCATTAATAGGAAGCGAAGACCTTTGGAGCCATGGGAAAAACTTCAAAGCATAAACGGCACCACTTTGAGCCGATTTCGAAAAATAGTATCCGAATGTCCTTGGTCTGGCCGCAGGTACGTGCCTCTGCCTTTGGGGTTGAACGGTAAGCTATCGACCAGTTAGCCACTTATGAAGGGTCTTCTATCCATCTCGTGGTTTGCAGCTAGATTGCCGATTCTGGAAGAAGCGTGCAACAACCGCATAGTCTATATTCTTACAAAATAGAAATTGTTGGCGTGCGATTGCAGTAATAAGCGATATTTGAGAGCGTGCGGAAGGGGAGGTAATGACTATCGCCGATAATAGTGTCGTATTCTCGCCAGGGGATATGTGGTTCGAATTCGGTCCGCCAAGAAGCGGACGGTACAGTCCTCAAGGGAATCCGGTAGAGTGAAGATACTGGTGTTGTCGGAATTCATGAACGATTATGAAGAGAAAGCGTCGTTCAAAATACGGCATCTTACAGCACTTAAAATGGCCCGGAACGGGAATGATGTTACGTTCGTATACCCACGGAACAGATCGGGCACAGATAGGCCACTAATAGGTGTCCATGACAGATTTCGAGAGGTCCCGACACCGGGTATTGCGCCGAATCGCATGCGTGTCGGAGGGTTTGGTGTTATAGATACCATACATAAGTGCCTGATAGTGCTTAGAGGAAAATATGATGTGATATACGTCACATCGGGCCATCGCCCCTCCCAGTTCCTTCCATCTATGTTGGGAAAGTATTTAAAAGGAGCATTCATAGTAGACGAATGCTGGGAGTGGCTAGGCAGGGGGAGTTATGCTGATAATCGAAAAGGATTATTCGGGAGAATCGTAGGCTTGTATGATAGACTTTTTGAATTGTCTCTCAGGAGACCATACGATCATATAATAGCGATTTCCAGCGGTCTGAAGGCACGATTCAATCACCCGGACAGAATAACGGTGTTGCTGGGAGGAGCCGAGACCGATTCTCTCCGAAACTATTCAGTAGCGGAGGCAAGAGAGCGGCTTGGGATGAGTCAGGATATCTTTCTCATTGGAATGAGTAACATGACCGAACTCGATCATCCCGACCACGAGTCGTTTTATCGGGCTTTCGATTTAATAAGCAAAGAATTTAAGAACGTATTCCTGATGATTACCGGTTCAGACGGTGCATACATTGATAAAATAGGTAAAATGTTTCACTTTTCAGACCGTATCATTTATCCTGGCTGGGTGTCCTTTGAGGAATATAATAGCTATTTGTCGAGTTGCAATTTGTTTGTTTTGGGATACCTTGATTCCAAAATGAACATGGGGCGATGGCCCAATAAGATGGGTGATTATCTTTGTTTGGAACGTCCGATTATAAGCAATCCGACCGGCGATGTGAAGGATTGTATTGAGGATAACCGAGTAGGTTTTCTATGTGACGGAACGTCGGATGCCTACTATTACCTATTAAAGGAAGTTTTATCGGGAAATATCGATTTAGCGCAATACGCGAAGGATTCTTTGCGTGTAGCACGAGGAATATCATTTGATGCACGTGTGGGGAAGATCCTGGATATATTTGAGCGGGCACAAGGAGAGCGCATTACGGTTGCGTGCCGGTAGAGCGCTCATTTGAAATTAGTATTTGGCTGGATGTGGTCCTGACGGGCGCAAACCCGGAATAGGTGACAAGAAAAATTGGAAAAAGAGTTAATGATGTCCAATTGCGTGTATGTTCAGCGGGTCCAGCAATACGACGAACAGTTTGAAGCCAAATTGCCCGACCATATCTTTGCTCAAATACATCCGGGCGATACGGTAGTATTGAAACCTAATTGGGTGTGCGGAGCGCACAAATATAGGCATGACGAGTGGGAACAAGTTATCACTCATCCTTCCGTAATCAGTGCCGTGCTGCGCAAAGTGCTGACTTGCCTCGCCGGGAAGGGCAGAGTTGCCGTCATTGATGGCCCTACCACAGAAGCCATTTTCGACAAACTCATACTCCATTATCCAGTTGCCAAATGGCATGAAGACGCACTGGCTGCAGGGGTTGATTTTGGGATCATTGATCTGCGGGATCATGAATGGGTCACAAACAAAGACATAGTGGTGGAACGCAAGAGCCTGCCCGGTGACCCCCGGGGCAAGGTAATAGTAGATCTCTTAGACGACACTAGTGAGTTCTGGGGTCACAGCCCGTCGAGACGCGGCTACTACGGTGCCGACTATGATAGCGATGAAACCAACCGGGCCCATGATGGGCATCATAATGTGTATAGCGTTTCACGCACTGCCATTGAGGCAGACGTCTTCATAAACCTTTCAAAGCTGAAGACGCATCGGAAATCGGGAATAACCTGTTGTTTGAAAAATCTTGTCGGTATAAACACCTACAAAAACTACTTGCCTCATCATTCCGAAGGTGGGCCCTCCGAGGGGGGAGATCAATTTCCTTATCACGACTTTCATGCCCGAGTAGAAGGACCAATAGTCGCTTTTGTTAGACAACACGTGCTTAAGAATCCTTGTTTGGCACGAATGGTGAGCCCCTTGAACGAAACCGCTCGAAGAATCTTCGGAGATACCAGACAAGTAATCAGAAGCGGCAACTGGTACGGCAACGATACAATTTGGCGAATGATCCTTGACCTCAACAAAATACTTTTCTACGCGAACTCTGATGGCTCCATGCGAGAGGGGCAACTGGTTAACGCTAAGAGGTACATAGGCGTCGTGGATGCCGTGATTGCCGGGGAAGGACATGGGCCTTTGGCCCCCGATGCGGTGAGAATGGGATACGTTATGTGTGGTAAGAACCCCGTAGCCATCGATACAGTGTGTGCTTCCCTTATGGGTTTTGATCCCACGAAGATTCCAAGCATTAGTCACAGCTTCGCAGTTCGTTCCTTCCCGCTTTGCGACTTTCGGCATGGTGATATCCGTTTAATCGTAGATGGAGCGGATTATGCCCTTGCAAACCTGCCAAAGAGCTACATTGTGCCCTTTGAACCTCAGTTTGGCTGGAAAGGCCACATAGAACTGGAGGGGTTGTCGGTATGAGCTGGCAGACAGGGCTGCTGAAAAGCGTAACGCGTCTGCCTAAGTATTTGAATATAGCCTTGATGACCCTCAACCGAAACCCCGTGCTTGTGTTTGGGGGACGATATGGTAGTTACCGCAAGAAGCTTTCGGAAGGATTCAGCGGTGTTGAAATCGAACAGCTGCTCCTTTCGAGCGTTAACAATGCCATCAGAAATGTCCCGTATTATCAGTCAAAATATGGCGATGTGCAGATACGCTCTCTTCCCGAGTTCGAGGAGACAATCGGTTTTATTGACAAAGACATTATTCTCGATAATCACGATGCGTTCATTAAACGAGATATCGATCTTTCCGGGTATGATCGAGGAACTACAGGAGGAACCAGTGGCAGGCCGTTAAAACTGATTGCCCCCAAGGGTCGCTATGTGGTAGAGATGGCAACGATGCACTCTCTTTGGGAACGGGCTGGTTTTCGGTTCGACGTGCGTGGGGTTATAAGAAACCATCGCCTGAATGAGGGCGATTTTATGGTCAATCCGATAACACGGGAAGTGGTCTTTGATGGTTTCCGACTCGACGATGAGTATTTCGCTGTTATTTATAGGGTACTAAGGGCGTTACGGATAAGGTTTATCCACTGCTATCCTTCGACTGCTTGTGAATTCGCCACGTTTCTCTTGCGAAAAGAGCTTGATGTTTCTTTCATAAGCGCATTTCTTTCGGGTTCTGAAAATATTTTCGATTATCAGCTTGATTTAATCCAGGGGCGTCTCGGGATCCGTTTTTACAACTGGTACGGTCATAGTGAAAAGCTGGTCCTTGCAGGGTACTGTGAGAGAACCAATGACTACCATGTGGAGCCGGGTTACGGCTATTTTGAATTGATCAACGAGAAAGGACACGTGATTAAGGAACCGGGACAAACTGGTGAGATTGTGGGCACATCGTTCCACAATCCAGGGATGCCGTTTATCCGGTACAGAACAGGTGACGTGGCTGAGTTTGTGTCAGACAATTGCCCGGCCTGCAACAGACATGTGCCAATCATCAGGAACATAAAGGGTAGATGGAGTGGTGATAGAATATACAACGCGGATGGAACGTTTGTCACAACGACCGCTCTCAACCTTCATGGCGATCTCTACTCAGTGATAAATGGTCTGCAGTATGTTCAGGAAAGGAAAGGTAAGTTAGAGGTTCTTATTGTGAAGTCGAACGAGTACAAGCCTCAGCACGAAAAAGCTCTCTACGATCAGTTCAGACGAAAACTCAAACCCGATACAGAAGTAACCATACATAATGTGGAGCAGCTTCGACGGATGCCTAATGGAAAAATTGTACACTTGATCAGTTCTGTTGTCCCGGATATCTCAGACCAGAATACTCCAAGTCCGTAGACCGATCCGCTTTGTGGGGTACCCATGCAACAGCTAACCAGGAAACTGAAAAACGGCGCTATGGAAATCCTCGAGGTTCCCACTCCGGTCTTACCGATCATCCGGCAGTAAAGTATTGAACAACACATAATGCGATTTCTTGAGTCCCACGATGACGATTTTGATGTGTGTCGCGCCTTCCTCGTTGCTGCTATGGTGATTGCTCACGGGTTTGAACAGTTCTATGCTCCCGACTATAACCACAATTTTACCGACTTTGTCCCCGTTGGCTTTGTTTTCCTGGCCGGTTTGACAACGAGCGCCCTCTACGCAGAGAGGGTGAGAGGTGAACCGCGTCGCTACTTCGTGAAACTTGTGAAGCCGGCGTTCAAGTTGATGGCAATATTCATTCTCTGCAATCTGGGCATCATGCTGCTTCTCCCTATCAGGGCTGCTGCTATCGCCGCAATGCCGGCAACGAAGGTAGTAATCTCCATACTTACCGGGTCGGATCAATTGGTTTTTGGTTTTGATATCATAGTCCCCATTGCCATAACCATATTCGTCTCCTGGTTCCTGCTTTCCTCGCGGTTGAACGGACTATGGAGCATGTGTATCGCGGTGTTGCTGCTTGCGGGAATGGTCGCCTCGGAGCGGCTGAGCATATTCGACTACTTCGGCCTGAAGTTTACGCTGATCGGACTCATGGGAATCCTCACCGCGAAACGGATCAGCGAGTTGTCCTGGGACAGGGTTTTGGCGCGTCTCTCCGCTCCGATGGCCGTTAACCTATTGGGGGCCGTAGCCTTCGTCTATTTCGTGGCTGTAGGCCTTTTCACCAAGAGGTCTGAAGGGTATATGAAATTCTCTGTTCACGTGTTGCCTACTCTCCTGTTGCTTCTCTTTGTGTATGGTCTCTCAATGCAACGTGGGATAGGCAGGCTTCGCAGCGTCAAAGTCGTGGCGGGAATCCTCTCCCGGTACATGCTTTTCGCTTATCTCTTTCACATTGCCGTCATCAACATCCTCTTCCTCGTCATCCCGAAGAAGGGACTCGATGCCTGCTCCACGGCGGTGGTTTCGCTGCTGGTGCTGAGTTTTACCGTCGCCTGTTGTCGTCTTCTTGCTTATCTCACGAAGAAGTGGAGTTTCTTCCAAAAAGCTTATAACTTCGTGTTTGCATGAGCAAGCTGGAAACTGGGTGCCACGGATTGCAAGTGGGAAAACGAATCGGTCACCCTTCCAGCCCCCGGCGTGCAGACCCGGTTTGGGGGACCGATCTTGTCGGGAGAGAATGGCTAGTCGCCTTTTGGGCATGCTAACGGGCGGAAAGGAGTGACACCTCTTTGACAAGTGGAACAGAAACGCCTTCAGATATTTCCTCAAGACCCTGAGGTTCTTCAGACACTTTCTTTTTTACTTGTACGGCTGCTGGTTCAATTGACGCGTTATGTACGCTCGGAGGTGACGGAATGAGGCAGCTGAGTCAGAAATTGAAAGACGGTTCCATGCAGATCATCGACGTGCCCGACCCTGCGCTCGGCGCGGGTTCCATCCTGGTAAAGAACTACTTCAGCCTCATCAGCGCGGGGACGGAAGGGAGCACGGTAAAGACGGCGCGCATGAGCTATCTTGGCAAGGCCAAGGAGCGGCCCCAGCAGGTGAAGCAGGTTATCGACACGCTAAAATCTCAGGGCGTGGTACAGACCTACAGGGCCGTCATGAAGAAGCTCGACGCCTACTCGCCCCTCGGCTATTCGTCAGCCGGCCTGGTGATCAAGGTTGGTCCCGGCGTGAGAGGGTTTGTCCCGGGTAATCTCGTGGCCTGCGGGGGCCTGACCGCGTCGCACGCGGAAGTCGTCGCCGTCCCGGTCAACCTGTGCGTTAAACTGAGACCTGACGCCGACCTGAAGGCAGCCGCATACAATACCCTGGGCGCCATCGCCCTTCAAGGCGTGAGACAGGCAGAATTGCGCCTCGGTGAGACGTGTGCGGTGATCGGGATGGGCTTGCTCGGACAACTGACCGGTCTCTTGCTTCGTGCGTCAGGAGCACGCGTTGTAGCCATCGACATCGATCCGTCCTCGGTCCAGACAGCCGCTGAGCACTGCGCAGACCTCGCCATGACCCGGGGCGATCCCGGCATCGAAGGGCGCGTATCCGAGTTCACCCAGGGCCTTGGGTGCGACGCGGTCATCATCACGGCAGCATCCTCGTCCCTCGATCCCATCAATTTCGCAGGCGCCATTTCCCGCAAAAGGGGCACCGTTGTCGTGGTCGGCGCCGTCCCGACCGGGTTCGACAGGGACCCCCACTTCTACAAGAAGGAGCTCCAGGTAAAAATGTCGTGCTCCTATGGCCCGGGAAGGTACGACCCGAGCTATGAGGAAAAAGGCATCGACTATCCCCCCGCTTACGTGCGATGGACGGAAAAGAGAAATATGGAGTCCTTTCAGGAACTGCTTTACGCACGGCGAATCGACGTAAGCTACCTCACTACCCATCTGGTCAAACTCGACGAGGCGCCGGCTGCCTACGACATGATGCTCAAGAAGGAAGAGCGTTTCATTGGACTCGTCATCGAGTATGACTCCGTGGCGACCGAGGCTCCCGGGTCAAGGATCGTGCTCAAAGATCCCGTCAAACCTGCAGAGTCGGGGGCAGGCGTAGGCTTCATTGGCGCCGGGTCCTACGCGCAGAGCCATCTGCTCCCCAATGTGCCGAAGGAGTCCGGGGTATCGCTCAAGGGTGTCATGACCGCTACGGGCACCAGCTCGCGCTCCGTGGCCGAACGGTACGGGTTCCAGTTTTGCACGAACGACGAAAGAGACATATTGGATGACCAAGACATCAACACGGTCTTCATTGCTACTCGCCATGATTCGCATGCCTCCTACGTGGGCAAGGCCCTCACTGCGGGAAAGCATGTCTTCGTGGAGAAGCCTCTCTGCATTACCGAGTATGAGCTGGAGGAGATCAGGGCGCTCTACGCTGGGATGAGTGGCGCCGCGACCGCCCCACTCCTGATGGTAGGGTACAACCGACGGTTTTCCCCCCTTGCCCTGAGGATGAAAGAGGCAATAGGCACCGGACCCATGGCCATGATATACCGCATTAATGCAGGAGCCATTCCTGCTGACTCATGGATTCAGGTTCCATCCACAGGTGGTGGACGGATCATCGGAGAGGCCTGCCACTTCATCGATTTTCTCACTTTCCTGAATGGGGCGCTACCCGTCTCGGTGTTTGCCACTTCCATGCGATCTGCCCTAAACTTGAATGACACTGTGACTATTAATCTCACCTATGAGAACGGGTCCATAGGCAGTGTGTCCTACTTCTCGAATGGGGACAAGAGTCTGCCCAAGGAGCGTGTTGAGGTCTACTGCAACGGAGCAACGGCTATTCTGGACGATTTCAGGGTCCTCTCCCTTCATGCCCGCGGCAAAAGAAAAGAGAAGAAACTGCTGAGCCAGGACAAAGGTCAGAAGGCGGAGGTGGGCGCCTTTATCCGGTCGGTGCTCCAAGGCGGTAATCCACCCATTTCCTTCGATGAGATATATACCACCTCTCTCGTCACCTTCAAGGCCCTTGAATCGGCTCGGTCCGGGCAATCGGTGCTCGTCCAGTAACCTGTCTCACACACGCACAAACGAAAAACGATGATGGCTCTGCAAGGAAAACGTTTCTATCTCACCAGGCTACGCAACGCCTCCCTACCCGAGCTCTTGCACCGGGTAAGGGAGTTGTGCTTTCTGTGGAGGACGCGGAGCGATGCAGCCCGGCTGACGAGCAGTCTGAGGGCTTCAGCGGCTGAGCGGTTCGAAATAGACGGCCTGGCGCTGCCGACACTGCATGCCACAACTCCCGACGATCTGCTTGCCTATGTGAAGCAGGGAAGGACGTTCAACCTCAACGCTTCGGAGACGGACATCGACCGATTCGAAGAGACCTGGAAGAGCGCATTCTTTTCGGACGTCAAGCAATCGAACGCCATAGATATCAGGGCAGTCTGGGAGCGGGCCAGGCTTCAGTCCCTGATGGTCCTCCTTTCGCATCTTTCGTCGAGGCCCGGCGAGGGTCCCGGCGACGGCGACGGGTTTTTACGCGACGCCGTCTTGAATTGGATACGGAACAACCCGTTTCTTTTTGGACCTCACTATGCATCAGCCATGGAATGCGGCTTGAGAATATCGGTTTTCTGCTATTGTCTTCAGCGGCTGCGGACGCTTTCCGACGCTGAAAGAACCTCGATTGCAGCGGCCGTGTTCGAGCACGGGTGGCTCATCTCAAAGCGCCTGTCTCTTTACTCGTCTGTCGGCAATCATACGATCGCGGAAAGCATCGGGCTGATCTTTGCGGGCGGGGTATTCCGGAACACCTTCGAGGGCAAAGAATGGATCGGAACCGGAATAACCCTTATGAACTGGGAGCTCCATCATCAAATCCTCGGTGACGGGGGGCCGGCGGAACAATCCTTCAATTACCACCGGTTTGTGCTGGACCTTTACTGGCTCGCCATAGATTTCCTTGAAAAGAATGGCTTGCACGATTGCAGCCCGTGGAAGTCCCGATTGACTCAGGGCGAGGAATTCCTCGCTTCCTTCGACTGCGGTGGCCGGCTGCCTGCTGTCGGTGATAGCGACGATGGCTATGCCGTTGGTCCCGGCGTCGCTCCGAGCCGAGCATGCGTGACGGCAAACCTGGACCGCATCCGGACTTTTTCTACATCGGGTTACACGATACTACGCACCTCAACGGATGCCACGTTGGTTTTTGATCACGGCCCCCTCGGCATGGCGCCTTTTTATAACCACGGGCATGCGGACGCGCTTTCGATCCTTCTGTCGAAAGGCTCTGAAGAAATATTGGTGGACCCGGGGACATATCGTTATAATGGCGAGCCCGAATGGAGGCGGTACTTCAAGGGCACCAGGGCGCATAACACTGTGACCATAGACGGGCTCGATCAGGCGGTTCAGGAGACGGGCTTCATCTGGAGTAGGCCCTATAAGGCCAAGCTGCTGAGGACGTCGGACGAAGCAGGGTCGGTCATAATAGAAGCCGGCCATAACGGTTACGCCCGGCTAAAGAATCCGGTTGCATTCCATAAACGGACGATCCTTCTGCTGGATGGGAAGGACTTCCTGATGAGAGACACATTTTCGGGCAAAGGCGATCACTGGTTTGAAGTCAATTTTCACCTGCATCCCGAAGCATCGATTCAAAACGAGGGCCAATGGCTCACGATCAGAAAAGGTATGGCCGGAATTAGCATCCGACTTTTGGGAGATGATGCTTTCAGGATTGTCCGAGGTCAGGAATCCCCGCGCCTTGGATGGTACTCGCCTGCGTACGGAATGAAGGTGGAGATCTCGGTTCTTACGTGCACAAAAACGGGTCGTCCAGGTGAGGTCTCTTTTAGTACCGTTATTTGTACTGGCGGTGATCGACCGGATCTCGGTAAACTGGAGGAAATGGTTTGGCACATGTGAGCGAGCGATTGCCTATCTTGAATGTGTGGGTAGACCCGGTCACGATGGAACAGGCCATCGACTATGTGAAGGGGGTCTTGAAAAAAGGGCAAAGGCCGCACTCCGTGTTCGCCATCAATCCGGAAAAGAACTTCTCGGTTCCAAGGGACCCAGTTTTGTATGAAACATTCAGGAGCGCGGACCTTCTCATTCCTGATGGCGTAGGTGTGGTCCTTGCCGCAAGACTACTTCATGGTGCACATCTTTCGCGGGTGCCAGGTGTGGAGCTGATGGAGAATATCTGCAAGCTGGCCGCAACGGACGGTCATTCCATTTTTGTGTATGGTTCAAAGCCCGAAGTGAACCTCAAGGCCGCCGAGATGTTGGAGCGCAAGTACCCGGACTTGCACATAACCGGCCGTTCGGATGGTTATGTGCAAGAGCACGAAATGAACGGCCTTGTAGCGAAAATAAATGACTCTCGGGCAGAGATTCTGTTTCTGGCCCTTGGTTCACCCAAACAGGAAAGGTGGTTTGCAACCTACTGTAATCAGCTAAAACATGTCAGGATTTGCCAGGGAATAGGCGGCACCCTTGATACCATAGCAGGCAACGTGAAAAGAGCCCCTGATATTTGGTGTCGATTCTCCGCTGAATGGCTTTACCGGCTGTTGGCTGAGCCGAGCAGGATAAGGAGACAAAAAGTATTACCGTTATTTGCTGCAAAGGTTTTGTTGGCAAAGATCTCTGGCAGAAACGCACGGAGAGGATAGAGTGAAAGTCTTTCTTGTTGCCGGTGCACGTCCCAATTTCATGAAGATAGCGCCGATTTACCGGGCCTCGCTGAAATTTACCGGTGTTGACTGCAAGATCGTTCACACAGGGCAGCACTACAACCAGGACATGTCGCAGACGTTCTTCGACGATCTGGAGATCCCGGCGCCCGCATACCATCTGGAAGCGGGGTCGGGAAGCCACGCGGTGCAGACGGCCAAGATCATGGTTGCCTTCGAGGAGGTTTGTACGACAGAAAAGCCCGATGTCGTCATGGTCGTGGGAGACGTGAACTCGACCTTGGCATGCAGCGTGGTAGCGAAGAAGGCGTTGGTCAAGGTCGCCCACGTGGAGGCGGGTTTGCGGAGCTTCGATCTTGCCATGCCCGAAGAGATCAACCGCATGGTGACCGACGCCATATCCGATTACTTCTTTGTCACCGAAGAGAGCGGCACGCAAAACCTCTTGCGTGAAGGAAAGCCGGCCGGTAACATTCATTTCGTAGGGCACGTAATGATAGATAACCTCTTGTACCAGAACGCTAAACTTGGCAACGGCGACATCGATGTGCGGGCTTTGTCTGTCTACGGCCTGAAGCAAGAGAAAGGCCGGTATTCGTTTCTCACGCTGCACCGGCCCTCGAACGTGGACAACGCCGGGACGTTTCGGGAGATCGTGTCTGCTCTCAATGAGATCGCTGAGGATACTCCCATAATCTTCCCCGTTCATCCGAGGACCAGAAAGATGGCGGAGCAATTCCGAATAGAATTCTCGGAGAGAATAACGTTGCTGCCGCCGCTCGGTTTTAGGGAATCGCTTTTCCTGTGGAGAGATGCCGAAGTGGTCTTGACAGACAGCGGCGGCCTTCAGGAGGAAACGACCGCTCTCGGGGTTCCGTGTGTGACGATCCGCGATAACACCGAAAGGCCGATAACGGTCGAGATCGGGACGAACGTGCTCGCAGGTACGGAGAAGCACGCTATTATTGAAGCCTACTCAACGAGCATCAAAAAGGCTCGGACGGCCTCCGTGCCAAAGCTTTGGGATGGACAAGCATCACGCAGAATCTGGGAAGTGCTGGCAAGGCAATGTTGAATTTTGAGTGTTGAATGGAACGGCAGGGCCAACGCCCGGGTCAGATGCCGGGCTGTACGGCTTAGCGGGTGGAGGAGGGGCTATTAGAAGAAATGTGCTTGAGGTAGTAAGACCGGCTTCCTGGGCCAAACTCGGAATATACGTGTTCGGTCTGGTTGCAGTCTACCATTGGGCCCTGAGATGGATGATCGGACACGACTGGGAGGAGGAGGATTTCAACTACTGCTGCCTGATCCCCTTTGTCGTTCTCTATCTTATCTGGGAGTAGAGGGACAGATTGGCTTTGTTGGCCTCCCGTGCCTCGTGGTGGGGAGTCGTGCCTCTCTGTCTCGGTGTCGTCCTCTTCTGGATAGGCGAACTCGCGGGAGAATTCTTCTCCCTCTACATATCCTTCTGGCTCGTGATCGTGGGGCTCGTATGGCTGCATTCGGGATGGGAGAAGTTGAAGACCATATGGTTTCCCATGGCAATGATACTCGGGATGTTCCCGCTGCCGAGTATCATCAATGTTCGCCTCACCTTCGGCCTCAAGCTCATTTCATCGCAGATCGGCGTTGCTTTGCTGCAGCTCTATGGCATGTCCGCATACCGGGAGGGCAATGTCATAGACCTGGGCTTTACCCAATTGCAGGTGGTGGAGGCGTGCAGCGGCCTGCGGTACGTGATGCCCCTTCTCATCTTAAGCCTGATCCTTGCTTATTGGTTCAAGGCCCATATATGGAAGAAGGTCTTTCTGGTCCTCTCCTCCATTCCTATCGCAATTTTCGTCAACAGCTTTCGCATCGCTGCAACGGGCGTTCTCTACAGCGCATGGGGCCCGCAGGTCGCGGAAGGTTTTTTCCACGGCTTCGCCGGTTGGCTGATATTCATGTGCACGGTCCCTATTCTTTTGCTGGAGATGTGGGTACTACGTCGGCTGCCGCCGAAGGGAAACGCGGATCGCGGATCGCGGATCGCGGAACGGGACGAAGGCAACGCGCAGCGCGGAACGCCACGCGAAACTGTAGAGCCTCATCCAAAATTGTCATTTCTTCAGCCGGTGTTTATTGTGGCAGTCATACTCCTGGGTTCAACCCTTGTGCTGTCGACAACCATAGACTTTAGGGAAAAGATACCGATCAAAAGATCATTTAAGGAATTCCCGGTACAGGTTGGCGAATGGTCAGGCAGCAGAGGGGAGATGGAACAACAGTTTATCGATATGCTCCATTTCAGCGACTATGCGATGGCGGATTATAAGAACTCCCAGGGCAAATCGGTGAATTTTTACGCTGCCTACTACGAGAGCCAGCGAAAAGGCGAAAGCACGCACTCACCCGAGACGTGCCTGCCGGGGAGCGGATGGTTATTCAGGGAGGCGGGGGCGACCAATGTAGCTCTGGGACCGGGCAGGTCCATGCGCATTAACCGTGCCTTCATGGAGAAAAGCGGGGAGAAAGAACTGACGTATTACTGGTTCGATATGAGGGGCCGGACCCTCACCAACCTGTACCAGGTGAAGCTCTACACATTCTGGGATGCCCTGACAAAGCACCGGACCGACGGGGCACTGGTGAGACTTATTACTCCTGTTTACGACAAAGAGACTGTGCAGGAGGCTGAGGCAAGGCTCCAGGAATTCACGAGAGAAATTGTGCCGGTGCTGAGAGAATATATACCGGAGTAGAAGAAATTGGCAATGCTTAAGGAGAATGTGATACAAGAGAAATCTATTTGCACTGAAAATAGTTGCTCTTTGTAAGGCGCTGCGGGAACGAAATGAATATGAGCTGGCCGGCCAGTTGCTTCGAGCGGGAACCAGTATCGGCGCCAATATAGAAGAAGCGATCGGCGGAGCCAGCAGGAGAGACTTCGTTGCCAAGATAAATATTGCATGTAAGGAAGCGCGGGAGTCGAATTATTGGCTGAGGCTTCTGCGTGATAGTGATACATGTCCGGCGCGAGATATTGCTGAGATCATCAGGGATTCAGAAGAATTGAAAAAGATTCTCCACTCGATTGTCAAGACCGCGCGTGTAAGCGAAACCTGAAGTAAGTTCGTGCCCCATCCGGTATTTGTAATTTGTAATTTGTAATTAAAAAACATGCCTTATCTCACCACCCTTCTCTTATCCACCTTCATCACTATCGTCCTGATCCCGGTGTTTAGCAAGCTGGCGGTAAGACTCAATATCGGGCTCGACATGCCCGATAGCCGGAAGGTGCATCAACATCCCATCCCCAGGGTCGGCGGCATCGCCATCACCCTGGGCGTGTATGGGTCGACTGTTTTCCTGAGCCCCCAGGATCAGTTTCTCAAGGCCTATGTGATCGCGGGCATGTTTATTGTCCTCTTCGGTCTCCTCGATGACTTCAAGGGCATCGACTTCCGCCTGAAGTTCTTTTCCCAGATGGTGGCTGCCCTCGTGATGGTGATATATGGGGGCATCAAGATCAAGAGCCTGGGGGGGCTGCTCCCCGACGATATGTTGCTCCCGGATGCGGTTGCCATACCCCTGACCGTCGTTGCCATAGTCGGCGTCACAAACGCGGTGAACCTCGCGGACGGCCTGGACGGCCTTGCCGGAGGCATATGTCTGCTCAGCTTCTCCTGTCTTGCCTATTTTGCCTATCTTGAGGAAGACCTTGCGCTGTGCCTCCTTGCCCTGGCCCTGGCCGGCTCCATATTCGGTTTCTTAAGGTACAACACGTACCCGGCCGAGCTGTTCATGGGCGACACGGGAAGCCAGTTTCTCGGTTTCTCTGCCATCAGCCTGTCGCTGGCGCTTACCCAGGGGCAGAGCAGCCCCTTGAGCCCCCTTCTGCCGCTCGTGATCCTGGGTTTTCCGGTGCTCGACACGCTTGTGGTAATGGCGCAGAGGATCGCGGAGAGGCGGCCTCTCTTTTCTCCCGATAAGAACCATCTTCACCACAAGCTTCTAAGCCTCGGTTTGTATCATACCGAGTCCGTCCTCGTCATCTATATCGTCCAGGCCCTGCTTATTACCGCGGCCTTTTTTTTGAGGTTTAGCTCGGAATGGCTCATCCTGGCCGGTTATCTATCGTTTTCGGCGCTCATCCTGGCCGGTTTCCACATTGCGGAGAGTGGCCGATGGAAGTTGCAAAGGTATCCTTTTTTCGACGCCCTTGTCAAAGGCCGACTGGCAAGGCTGCGCGTGCAGGGCATTCTCATCAAGGCCTGTTTTCGCATCGTTAAATTCGGTGTGCCTCTTCTCCTGTGTGCCACCTGCCTGATCCCTTCCGAAATCCCTCCTGCCTTTGTTCCCCTCTGTGCGGCCTTCCTGGGGAGCCTCCTGATAATATGGAGGTTCAAGAAAGAGTGGATGAGGGGATGGCTTACGGCGATCCTCTATCTGTTCATACCGTTTGTCGTATCGCTGAGCATGATGGAAAAGGCAGGTGGTTTTGACACGCTCCTCGGCAGGCTCTATAACCTGTCCTGCCTCGGTCTTGTCTTCTTTGTGGTGCTTACCCTCAAATTCACAAGGAGGCTGCAGGGTTTCAAGGGCACGCCCATGGATTTTCTTATTCTCTTCGTCGCTCTTGTCGTGCCTCATGTGTTGTCCGGGTACCTGCACCTCGAAAACCTGACGGCAATAGCAGCCAAGACGGTGATGTTCTATTTCAGCTACGAGGTGCTGATGGGCGAGCTGCGGGGGAGAGTGACGCGGCTGGCCGTCGCGAGTATGTTTCCGCTCGGTGTGGTGATAGCCAGGGGGCTGATGGGGTGGTAGGGTAAGAGCGGGCTTTCCTGACGTTGGACGAATGCTGTGAATATAAGGAGGTAAACTTTGAGAAGAAAACCGGGAGTAATGCTCACCATCTGCCTGATAGCCCTCTTGGCCGCGGGCTGCGGGGGGCCGGACCAGAAGAAGATGAAGTTCTACAACAAGGGCAAGGCGTTGTATGAGAAGGGCGATTACGTGAAGGCGAAGCTCGAATTCAAGAACGCTGCGCAGATAGACCCTAATTTCGCGGATGCTTATTACATGCTGGGATTGACTGCGCTCAGGACGGGGGACCTGAACGGGGCGTATGGCAGTCTGTCGAAGGCCGTCGATCTCCAGCCGAAGGATGTGAAGGCGCGTGTGGAGCTGGCAAGGGTGCTCCTCCAGGGCAGGGCTTTTGACAGGGCCGTGGAGACTGCCGATATCGCGCTGAAGGCCGAGCCCGCAAACGAGCAGGCCCTCATAGTGAAAGCAGCGGCGCTGCTGGCGAAAAAGGAGGGCGACAAGACGCTGAAGCTCATGGAGGATCTGATTGGGAAAGGGTCGAAGAATGCCGACGCATTTCTCCTTATGTCTGCGGCTTCCATTCAAAAGAACGACCTCCATGGCGCGGAGCAGGCGCTCAGTCGCGGCATAAAGGAGAATCCGCAGTCGCTGATGCTCAATCTCTCCCTTGCCGATGTTTTTGTAAGGAGCAAACGGACCGAGGATGCGGTGGCCGTAATGCAGCATGTCATTACCCTGGATCCCCATAACCCCGCCCACAAGCTTATCCTTGCCGGGCTTTACTGGGACGGGGGAAAGCAGGAGAAGGCGCGGGATCTGCTGAAAGAAGTGGTCTCCGGTTCAACAGACGAGAGCGGCCGGCTCCATGTGTCGAGCTTTTATCTGGCGAAGAACAGAGCGGGAGACGCCGAGCAGGAGCTGAAGGCGGGAATCGGGCAAAACGGGAAGAGCATCAAGCTCCGCCTGGCGCTGGCCGAGCTCTACATGAACACGAACAGGTCGGACGCGGCCGTGAACACGCTCAAGGAGGCTCTCGGGCTGGAAAAGGACCCGGCCAATTCCGACATTATCCTCGCAAAGAACGGCCTTGCCAGGATTTACCTTTCCCGGGGGGAGATCGATGAGGCGGGAAAATATGCCGACCAGGTCCTGAAGGAAAGTCCGAAGAACCTCGATGCCCATTTCACCAGGGGCAGCATCTATCTTGCGAGAGGGGAAGGGGCAAGCGCAGTGCCCGAGTTCCGGACGGTGGTCACGGAAAACCCGCAGATGGTGTCTGCCTATGTCCGTATGGCCGAAGCCCATGCCATGAACAGGGAATTCAATCTTGCATCCGATACGCTTTTGAACGCGCTAAAAATAGACCCCAACTCACGCGATGCGGCATTGACCCTTGCCCGCGTCCAGGTGATACAGAAGGAATACGGAAAAGCCGAGGCCCAGCTCCGGAAGATGCTGGAAAAGAACCCGAACGACCTCGACGTGAGGGCGGAGCTGGGGGATATGCTCGTGACGGCAAAGGAACCGGGCCGCGCGGAAGCCGAGTATGGGGAGATAAAAAAGAGGGCGCCGAAACACCCGGCAGGATATGCGAAGCTCGGCGTGCTTTTCGCGAACCAGGGAAAGTTCGATAAGGCGACGGCCGAATTCGAGCAGGCCCTGAAGCTCGCCCCCGATTCGCCCGTGCTCCTGTCGTCGCTGGTGCAGGTCTATCTGGCACAGAAGAAGTACGATGCGGCCGCCTCGCTGTGTGAAAGGAGGATAGCGCAGAACGGCAACGATGCGGCGGCGTACAACCTCCTGGGGCAGGTGTACGGCGCCCAAAAAGCGTTCAAGAAGGCGGAAGGCGCGTTGAACAAAGCGATAGAGCTGCAGCCGGCCTGGATGGCGCCGCTGGCTAACCTGGCCCAGTTGTATGTGATCCAGGGGCAGACCGGCGCGGCTATAAAGAAACTTGACGACGCGCTGAAAAATAAGCCGGACAACGTGACCATCTGCCTCTTGCTGGGCCAGCTCTACCACAAGAATAAGGAGTACGCCAAAGCGGTGAATATGTATGAAAAGGCCCTGGAAAAGCAGCCGGGCAACTGGGGCGCGGCGAACGATCTGGCCTTTCTCCTTGCCGGGCAGGGCAGCTCCGGGAAACAACTGAACAGGGCCCGCGATCTGGCGCAGAAGGCGCTCACTGCCCGCCCAAACGAGCCGAGTATCCAGGACACCCTCGGGTGGGTCTATTATAAGCAGGGCGACATGGACCATGCGTCGGAGTTTATTGAAAAGGCGTATGCGAAAATGGCAAACAGCCCCGCCGTCAACTACCACATGGGCATGGTCTCGTACAAGGCGGGGAGGCTGGCCGAGGCGAAGGACTACCTGACAAAGGCAATCAAATCGGGAGAGGCCTTCGATGGAAAGGAAGAGGCGCAAGGGACGCTGGAAAAATTATGAAGACGGTTTAAACCGGTTGCAATAACAAAAAAGGCAGGAAATCTTTCCTGCCTTTTTTGTTATTGCCCGTTGCAGTTGTTCAAGGCCAGACCAAGCACCTTCTCCGCGGGAAGAAGCTGGAGGGCCCTTTTTACCTCAGAGAGGGGGGTGGCGCCGGCCGAGACGACCAAAAGGATGTGGTCGACCTGGGGGGCGAGGGCCAGGGCGTCGGCGGAGGTCAGTATGGCCGGCACGTCGAAGAAGATGTAGCGGTCAGGGTATCGGGTCTTCATCTCCTGGACGAGGACCTTCATCCTTGGCGACCCGAGGACTTCGGTGCTCTCCTGTATCGTCTTGCCGCCCGATATAAGGGTCAGTTTTTCGGTGCCGGGCCAGATGATCAGGTCCGAGACCGGTTCATTGTTAAGGAGGTGGTTGACCAACCCTTTTTCGCTCCTTATGCCAAGGAGCTCATGGATGCGCTGCCGCCGGAAATCGCAGTCTACAAGAAGGACTGTCTGTTTGAACTCACGGGCAAAGGTGAAGGCGAGGTTGATGGCGGTCGTGGTCTTGCCTTCGCCGGGAAGAGGACTCGTGACCATCACCGCCCTCCCGCCCTCCTGCTCCGTCTTTTTCATGATCTGGGTGCGAAGGAGCTTGTACGCTTCGATATCGGGTGAGTTGGGCAGCACGGCCACACACCGGTTTTCAGCGGCGACTAACGGGTTGAGCAGCATTGTCCGGGACTGCGTGTACGTGGGGGAGACCCATCCCGCTTTTTCCTTGTCGTAGGCATCCCACGGCTGTTCGGTTGTCATCCTGGGCAGAGCTTCCTGCCGCGGGCTTTCTTTCCGTGCGATCATCTTTAACGGGTTCCAAGAGCGACGCATCTGCACCTGCCCTCCTTCGCGTAGTGTTTATATGAAAACTAGGGCATAAACAGCCTTGAGAGCCTTGCCCAGGCAACATCCAGGTCCATCACAAAGAAATGGAAGAGAAGCACCACTGCAGCGACGGCGACGCCGACCGCAATCAGTATCCTTCTGCGCCGTACACGCCCACGTCTCCGGTCGACCTGGGTGATGATCCGGGGGATAGCGGCGAGGACGGGGTAGCCGGTGGCGCCCGCGAGCTGGCCGGCGCTTCGCGCGGACTGGTCGCCGGCTTCCTTCAGGGAGACATTACCCACGCCTGCTCCGATGCCAAGGAAGAGGCCGATCAGCAGCACAGCCGGCACGTTCGGCTTCTCAGGTTTTTCAGGCAGCCTGGCCGGGTCTATAAGGGTAAATTTCTCACCCATCTGTTCCTTTTCGAGGCCCTGGGAAACCTTGGCTTCCATCACCCTCTTCATCAGGTCCTGGTATTTGGTCTCGGTGTTGGTACGCTCTGCCATGAGGGTTTTGTACGTCTCTTCGACCCTGGGGGCTGCCTCGGTCCTCCGGACATAATCCTCACGCCTCTTTTCCAGCTCGGCGATCTGCCTCTTTGCCGCCTCTATGTCCGACTGTACGCCTGAGAGCTGGGAGGCGAGGGCGACGTACGAAGGGTTGTTGGGTTGATCGGCCACCGAGGTAAGGCCTTTCTTTGGCGATGCCTGGCCTTTGGGGGGCAAGAGGGCGATCCTCTTTTCCAGTACTGCGATATCCATCCTGGTCTTCTTCACGTCAGGATAGTCGTCTGAGTAGCGGTTTTCGAGCTGGACCAGCTTTGCCTTCAGATCCTTCAGGAGGCTCCTGTCCTGGTCGGTGCTTTCGGTAGGGATGCTCGCCAACTGTGTCTGAAGGTATTGTTCCTTCTCTTTCATGGACTTGAGCTGGTCCTTGAACTGGTCCAGGTCTCTCTCTGCCCTGTCGAGGCCCTGGTAGTTCACCTGCTGCAGCTCCGGAACGGCGTTGATATTCTTTGCTTTGAAGACTGCGATCCGCGCATCGAGGCCCGCGAGACTCCGCTGCACCACTTGAGCCTCTTCTACCAGAAACCGGGAGGCGCCCGCTGACTGCCGCTCCCTCGTCTTCAGGTTTTCCTCAAGGTAGAGGGACGCGAGCACGTTCGCTACCTGCTGGACTACCTGGGGATTGCGGCCATCGTAGGCAAGGGTAAAGGCGATCGTCACCGGCACGGACGATGCTGTCGCTCTTGTTGTCCCTTTGCTGTTCATGACATCGGAGCTTATGGTCTCGAATTTGATGTCCTTCCTCATGATCTCCACAACCTCTTCCGTTGTCATCCTTTTTCGGAGATCGGCATAGAGGTTGAACTGGTTAATGATGTCCAGGAGCCTGGTGGTGCTCATGATGCGCTGGTTGATCGACTGAAGGCGCTGGTCCGCGTATCCTGTAACCGTAGTGAGGACAAACTCGCGAGGGAGCTCCTGCTCCTCGATGAGGATGGTAGAGGTGGACCTGTAGGTGCGGGGCCAGGCAAGGGCAGCGACAAGCCCGATGATAAAGATGATGACAACGGGAAGGAGAAACGCCCATTTCCTGCGCTTGAGAATCCCGATGTAATCGTTTACGGTCTTGACATCGTCTTCCATGAAGGGACCTCACATGTGTTATACGAACAAAAATTGTGACAGCGACACATTACCATATGCTTTTATCGCGCGTTTCGCCCCACACTTTAGATCCTTCGAAGAGGTACCGGCACGGCGACCCCTTGCTGCATCGCCTTTGCTATTCCATAATTGCATGCTGCACAAAAAAACGGAGCATCAATTGGTTTCTGGACCCCGTGGTCACGGGGGCCGCGGCCTTATTCTCGAGCCTTACATACGTGTAGGTGCCTTCGAGGTACATGTTCTTGCTGAACTCATAGCGGATGCCCGGGGTGGCATACCAGCTCTCATAATCAATGGAGACTGAGGAGTACTGCCCGCCCTTCGATACGTTGGTGAAGTACCCGGCGTTGAAGAAGCCGCTCAGCTCATAGGTGAACTTACGGTGGATGTCGAAGGTGAGCGCGGTCCTCTCTACCGTGCCCAGGGAGCCGTAGGCCGGCATGATGTCGCGGTTCGCCTTGAAGTTCGCGGTCGTGCTCTCTCCCTTGTAGGTGAGCATCGCCGTGCCGATGGGGGCCGTTCCCGTACTCGTCACGTTCTGGCTCGACACGAAGACGTACGGGCCGAGGACGCCGACTATTTGAAGGGCCTGGAAGGCGGATTCGGTGTAGCGGGCGCCGCCGTCCACAATGAACGTCCATTTTTCATGGAGGGCATATTCGAAGCCGGTGGTTGCCTCGTAATTGTCTACCGTCAACCCGGTAAAGTCATATCGCATGTACCCGAGGTTAAACCTTCCCTTCGTGTTATTCAGGAAGTCGGTGAGGTCGCGCACAAAGGAGAGGCTGGCGGCATCGTAGGTCATGTCGATGAAATGAGAGCTCCTGTACCAGTATTCGCCGTGGTCGTAGGAGAGGGATGACAGGGTCTTGTCGGTAAGGGCATAGTTCCCCGTGAAACCTTCTGTGGAAAACTCCCTTCTTGCGGCGCTGACCACCATGCCGGAGGTGTAGAGGTCCCGGTCGGGCCGGGAATCGCGGTCATATTCGCCCCTCAGGGAGAACGAGAGCTTCGGGCTCACGGTATAGCCGAGAGACGCCTTGTAGAACTGGTCGGTGGAATTGAAGCTCGGGTTCTCAAGATAGAAAAGCTGGTCGACGCGCCCTGTAAAATCCACGTTCAGTGTTTCCGTGTTGGCCAAAAGGTGGAGCCCGCCCGAGGTGGTGCTGATGAAATCGTGTACCTTCTCGTAGGCAGGGGCAGTGCTCGGTGCGATGAAAATGTTGTCGTTATATTCGAATTTTTCGGCAATCGAAGGCAGGAGACGAAATTCATCGGCATGAAGGAGCGCGGGCGGAAAGGTCGCCGGATACAGAAAGAACACGAGGAGGAGGACCGGTTTAGCGCATCTCAGCAAGGCAGTTGAACCCTTTTCAGCTCCATGACTCATGGGACGACGATGACGTCATACCTCTTGAGTTGTATGTTTTCTTCAAGGTGCTTGCCTTCCACCACGTCATCGTAGTGAAACGGAAAAATTTTTGTTTTACCCTCTTCCTGGCGAAAAATCTTGATGCTGTTTCTCTTGGCGAAGGGGTTGAGGCCACCGGTCATGGCGAGGGCCTGAAGGACATTGGCGTTGGCGTTGAGGACCAGCCTCCCGCTCATGGTGCTCATCATGTTCAACCGGCCGATCACAAAGATGAGCATGCTGTTGACCTGCTTGACCTCGACGTTGAGCACAGGCTCGGTCACGTACTGCGAGATCGTCCCCTCTATTTCCGCCTTGAGCTGGGCGACGGTCTTGCCTTCGGCTTTCAACAGGCCTATGAGCGGGAAGGAGATGACGCCGTCGGGGAGCACCACCACATCTTTCGTAAGGGCGTCGTCCTTCCATACGGAGATGGTAAGGATATCTCCCGGGCCGATAAGATAGGTTGAATCGACACCGACAACGGCCGGCGCGGGTCGTGCCGCGGGCGATGTCCGGTTTGTCGCGGGGGGTGCGGCCGGCGCGGGAGCCTCTGGGGCCGGCGCGTTCTGTCCGGCCGCCCATGCAAGATTTGCAATCACCATCACAAAGACCAGTGATACAAATAGTTTTCTCAATGTATGCCCCCCGCTATAAAGGTATACGACGTTCCGGCCATATTATCGATTGTAACATTACCAGATGTGAGAACCGGAATGCAAGTAAAAAAACTGTAACTGTAAAAAAAATGTAACGTGGCAACGTGCGATACATACGAAGAAGGCCGCCATTTATGGCGGAAACGCCCGGGCGGCTCGCATAAGAAGTCAGGGGAAGAGGAGGCGGCTAGGGAAGGGATATTTTTACCGGTTCGTCTTGAAGGACCCGCCGCACCGAGTGTTTGAGGCCTTCAACCTTTGAGTGGACCAGATCCCTGGCTTCAGCGGCCTGTATGAACCCCTTGAACTGGTTGAAACCCAGGCCGTTGAAATATACCTTTCTTTCGATCAGCTTCGAATTGACGTTGCGGAAGGAGTGGTAGTGTGCCTGATTTCCCTTGTCGAACTCGGTGAGGACGTCGAGGAGGACCTGAAAAGCCCGCTGCTGCGGGCCTTCTCGTTTGAGGACTTTGGGAACGGGATAGATGACCGATTCCGCGCCCTTGCCCGCTATCGTGACAAAGCCTGCCTTGACGGCGGCGCTGACAAAATCGCTCCATTGGGAAAAACTGAGCTTTTTCTCATTGAAATTGGGATTGAGCATCTTCATCCTGATCTTCACCGGCCCGAGGCCCGGACTTATCTTCTTTTTCAGCATCAGATCGGCCGCCTCCGCGAGGACCAGGAACCAATCCTCGACGGTCATGGACGATACCGGCATGGGCGCCGGCGCCGGCGTGCCGCTCTTTGGCTGTGCCGTCTTGTCTTCCGCCGCCGGGGGCGCCTTGTCGGCAGCCTCTTCGTCGTTCCCTCCCGGCATCAACTCCCTGTAATCGACATAGCTGTCGGCGAGAGCGAGGAGGTCCTCTGAGGCATTTTGCGTGTTGCAGACGATATGGACCATCTTACCGGCCCGTCTGAGAGCGAGCACGAGGAACCGAAAATCACTATCTCCGGTAACGAGGATGAACGTGTCTATATGGTCGTGTATGCGGAGGAGCTCCAGGGTGTCGGAGACAAGGACCATATCGGAGCTGTTTTTGCGTCCCTTTGGGATATGGACCAGGTAGAAGTACCGGCGGGTGAGCGATGGGGCGAGCTTCGAGAAAACGGCATTTGTCCAGTTGCCGTACGCCCGGGCGGTTACGACGCGGCCTTTCGACTCCGCGTGCTCGATAAGGCCTTCCAGAAAAAGCGAATCCGCTCCCGGGTTCACGTTTTCAAGGTCCCACAGAAGTGCCACATTGCTCATGCTCCTATTATACAGATTTATGGAGAAGGGCGCAAGGAAGACGCTATCTTGCCTGTCTGGCTGCCGCATACCGCAGGGCTTCCGATTTTTCGGTGATCTCGCCCGCGATCTGTTTTTCCCGTATTTCCTGCAGCACCTGCCCGAGGGCCGGCCCCTGCTCGAAGCCGAGGGCAAGGAGATCGTGACCGGTGACAATCCGGGGAAGCGGCTCGCTTCTCCATTCGTCGAAAGCAGCGAGCACCTCGCGGCACCGGTTTCTCACCTGCAGAGTCGACGCGTTCTCTTTCCCCCGCGTGTTCCCGTAGAGGTCGAGGAGGGTGAGAAAAACGAGCGACGGCGTCAGCTCCTCCATTTTATAGACGAGCCTTCTCGTCGCCTTCTCCGTCGCCTCCCGGTTGCTTATGAGGAAGATGCGCATATGGTTTTCAATGAGGCTGAGGATAGTTCTCATTTCAGAGGCGCTAAATTTCAGCCGCTCCATGATTCGGGCTGCTATGTCACGCGAATGGCGCTCATGGTAATAGAAATGGACATGCCCGTTCTCTTCGTCGCAAAAAAAGGTCCGGGGTTTGCCAAGGTCGTGAAAGAGCAGACCGTAACCCCAATGCTTTGCCTCCTTTTCCATGAGGGGATGAAATCTCCTGACCTTATTCACATGCCTGAATCCATCTATCGTATGGGTGAGCGCTTTGGGCTCCAGATGTCTCTCCCGATCCATCTCCTCGAGGAGCACAAGCTCGGGGAATATCTCGAAGAGGAGACGGGTCTCCTCCATGGTCTTTAATCCCCTGTAGGGGTTCCGCGACAGCATGATCAGATCGAGCTCGTATTTAATTCTCTCCACGGCCGTCTTTTTGATGAGCTCTCTGTGGACCTCTATGGCGTTTTTGAGAGCGGGGTCGAGGATGAAGCCGCGCAAAGCCGCCAGATGCCTGACCGCCTTTACCATCCTCAGCGGATCTTCGCGGAGCGATTCCTTCCCGGGGCAACGCAGGACCCGCTCCTCTATATCCTTAAAGCCGTGCAAAGGGTCTATGATGGCGCCGTCTCCCAGAGCGTATGCAGTGGCATTGATGGTGAAGTCCCGGCGACGGAGGTCCTCCTCTATGCTCCCCTCGATTGTGGTAATATCAACGGCAATATCTCCCGCGACAATGCGGTGCGTACGGATAGGCTTTTTTCCGAGCAGGAAGCCGCGGCTGCCGAGTATCTCCTCAAAGGCCGACAAGTCTTCGCCGCGCTCCAGGGCGAAGTCGTAGTCATTCGGGGTGCTGCCTAGGGCGAACTCTCTCAGGGCGCCGCCCACGAGGAAGACGGCGCCGGCAAACCTATGGCGCCTGACCTTCATGACGACGCCGTCTTCCTCGATCCTTTCTTTTACAGACGCCGGAGAAAGACCCACGTCCTACGCCTTCTCTGCAAGGGATGCCAGCTCCGTTGCGATCCTCTTGAGGGAACGCATTATGTCGAGATAGACGAAAGATGCCCTAGGCGAGCAGATGCCGACGGTCAGACGCTGCTCATGGTCCAGCCCGTACTCTTCTACCCTGTCGATGGCATGGTTTGCCTCGGCACGGGCGTATTCCCGGAAACGGGCATTTCCCGTGGCGAGCACATCACCGGTGTCTCTCGCGAGGTCCTTCACGAGCGCCATGACTTCGCTGATCTCGCCAAAGGCCTTATCAGTCAACGAGATTTCCGTCTCCAGCGTAGTGCGGGTCCCCTGCAACAGGTCTTCACCCGCTATGCCAAGGCGCTGGAGCGAGGGGAGGAGGGCAAGAAATTCCTGATCGCCTTGCAGTTTTTCCTTTTTCGCGATGAGTGCTTCACACAGGGGCAGGCCCGATTTGAGCGCCGCGGCAAATACTTTTTCCGCGTGCGTGAGCCGCCGCTTATCGCGTGAGAACAGACACCGCTTGGCCTCATCGACGGTGTTGCCCAGAGAGTCGAGGATTTGACCGATCAATTCGACATATGTCTTTTCATTCATGAAATTGGTCCGTCCCTGTATGTAATCTGTTTTTCAGTCTGACGCCGGATGCAGGCACATCTCTATCATAGCCTTTTTCCGTTTTCCTTGCAATCTTCGCGCTCACACGGCGCTTATCTGCGGAAATTGACTTTTCTCATGGCATACGTTAGCATGTGATGATGGTTTTTTCGGGAAACGGGCTTTGTTAACCTCCAAAGCCGGGCGGATTGAGCTGGTTTGTGGAGATATGCAGGTGCAAGAGGGGGATTTAAGGATCCCCGACCAAGTGGAGGGAGAAGATGTCCTATGTGAATAAGGTTATCCTTATCGGGAGGCTTGGTGCGGACCCGGAGATGCGGTATACTGCGGACGGAACGCCGGTCGCCACTTTCAGGATCGCGACCACGGAAACATGGAAGAATAAAGACGGCGCCAAGGTCGACCAGACGGAATGGCACCGGATAGTGGCATGGCGCAAGCTTGGGGAGATATCGGGCGAATACCTGAAAAAAGGCAAGCTCGTTTACGTGGAGGGAAAGATCCAAAGCCGGGAGTACGAGGGAAGGGACGGTATAAAGAGAAAAACCTTCGAGATAGTGGCAACGAACATGCAGATGCTCGGCGGTGCCGGTTCTCCCGGTGATGACAGGAAAAGCGGCGGTCCACAGGGGCATGCGGACGAGGATTTTGTGCCCGAGGGTGGAGACGAAGATATCCCTCTATAGCGAAAAGCATTACGGGATATCTTCGGAGGTGAAGGCTTGGAACGGCACGGCGAAGAAATTATGGGGAAAATGATGGCCTTCCAGCAAAGCCGGATAATTCTGACCGGGGCCGAGCTTGATGTTTTCACGCGCCTGGACGAGGCCGCTGCTACCGCTGCCGCCCTGTCAAAGGACCTGGGCTGCGACAGCCGTGCCATGGGGCGACTGCTCGACGCCCTCACCTCCCTGACTCTCCTTAAAAAAGAGGGCGGCCTTTTCCGCCTGTCGGGCCAGGGGATGCTGCTCTCTTCCAGGCATCCCGAAACCATTCTGCCCATGGTCCTCCATTGCAGTGAGTTATGGCAGAAGTGGAGCGGGCTGACCGGGGTTGTGCGAACGGGAAAACCGGTGGAAGGGGCAGGAGGGGAAAAGGAAGAGGCGAACCGCAGGGCCTTTATCGGGGCCATGCACGCGATAGGCCGCAACCTCGCGACGGAGACCAGCCGGGTCTTCGATGCGGGCCGCTTCAGGCGCCTCCTCGATATAGGCGGGGGATCGGGGACTTACACAATTGCCTTTCTTCGGCGCAACCCGGCCATGACAGCGGTCCTTTTCGACCTTGCCCCTGTCATCCCCATGGCCGGGGAAAGATTGCAGGCAGAGGGGCTGGCTGACAGGGTGACGCTTGTAGCCGGAGACTTCTCCAGAGACGAACTCCCTTCCGGGTGTGATCTCGCCCTTCTTTCCGCGATCATTCACCAAAACAGCCCTGCCCGGAACCTGGACCTCTTCAGGAAGATTTTTCGCGCCCTTCACGCGGGCGGCAGCATACTCATCCGCGATCACGTCATGGACGAATCGCACACGCTGCCTCCCGGCGGCGCTATTTTTGCCGTCAACATGCTGGTCGGCACTGCCGGAGGGGACACCTACACCTTCGGGGAGATCAAGGAGGGCCTGGAAAAGGCAGGATTCGCCGGGGTTTCTTTGGTCCAGCCGGGCGGGGAGGAGATGGACGGCCTCGTAGAAGCCAGGAAGGTGCAGTAGGTCACTCCTTCGGCAGCCGCGAAAGCAGCAGGGCCGTGAGCGTATCCCCGGCGTGAGCCGCCCTGAGGCCCGTGACGCCTACCACGAACCTGCCCGACCGGACAAGCGTCACGCCCTTGTACAGCGGGTCCATCACATGCAGTACAGCGCCTTTCCTCCCAACGGTGATCTCGGGTGCGACCCCCGCCCCCTTAAGGTACTTCCCGTAATCATCGAAGATGCGCGCGGCGGCCTCTTCCGACGGCCCGAGCATGACGACCGATTTTACCCGTTCCCCCCCGAGCATAACCTCTGCGGTCATTCCCCTTCCGAAAAAGCTGTGACCGAGAAGGCCCGCGGGGTAATACCGGTCGGTCAGGGGAATGGCGCCGGCAACCTTGAGGTACTCGAGTTCAGGCGGCTTTTCCCGGCCGGCGGGGAGGCTGCGGGAGATTGCCTCGGCGCACGACCGAAGCAGGCCGCCCTCTCCGGGGAGGGCGCCCGAGGCTTCGATCCGCACGAAGTAGCGGTCCTGGTAAAACATCAGTTGCGATTCATCGATAAATCCTTCCGCACCCCGCGTTATCTGCTCCGCTGTCGGATCGCGGTACGACGCGAAGATCCCGAAGGCATCCAGCAACGATCCCATCCTGAAGATGTTGGCCACAATCCCGTAACCCTTGCCGGCCGGCCGCACATACATCGCCACGGCGGCCTCCTCGAATCCGTAAGGCAAATAAAGCTCCGCCTCTCCGTCGATGTAGCGGTAAAGGTTCTCCGGGGTATAGGTTGCTGTCTTGCCGTCCATTACCCAGCCGGGCACGCAACTCGCCGGGAGCAAGCCGTCGGGCCCGTTCTGTGCGGCAGACAACGGACAGGCAACAGACAGGAGCGCCGCCAGAATGAATAGAACGCGTCTCATGTAAAGAGACTTCCCGCCTGGCGCATCTTCCCGGCAATATTCAGGCCGTTTACACACCGGGCAACGCACCCGGTGCAGGTGGAGCAAAGGGCAGCCCCGGCCGCCTCAAAGAAGGTGGCCTTCGCGAGGCTATATTCTCCATACCCCTTTGCATACATGAGGGCGCGGTTGACGACGCTGATCTGTACCCCCTTCGGACACGTCGGCTCGCACTTTGCGCAGAGCCTGCAGTAGTAGGTATCTATGGCCTGGCTATATCTTTGCACGATGCGCGCATCGGCGCCCGTCAGCTTCATTCCCATCACGGGCATCATCTGCCTTACGTGCTCCAGGGTCTTCATCCCCGCGATCACGGTAGTCACGTTGGTATCCTGGAGCACCCATTTCAACGCGGCGGCGGCCTGCTCGGGGCTTATGGGCCGGGCTTCCTCCCTTCTGTAACTACCCGCCTGGATCTTCATCGCGATCACGCCGACGCCTGCCCCCTTAGCCCTGGCGATAGCCTGTTTCACCGTGGGCTCCGACTTCATGTTGTAAGCCACGAGCACCGTGTCGAAGAACTTGTCCGGGTCATCAACCACGGCGTCGATCACCTCCGCCTGGTTGGTGTGGGTCGTCACCCCGAAAAACCTGACCTTCCCCTCCTGTCTGAGCTTGGCGTATGCGTCGCGGACCTCCGGGATAAATGCCCGCTGCGGGTTGTCGAGGTTATGGAGTTGGATGACATCGATGTGGTCCGTCCCAAGATTCTCGAGACTTGTCTCCACGTCCCTCACGATCGCTTCCTTCGTGTTCGAGTCAGGTTTGGTCTTTGTCGCAACATACACCTTGTCCCTGACCCCCTTGAGCGCCCTGCCCACGACCGCTTCACTTCTCCCGTTCAGATAGCGGCGGGCGGTATCGACGTAATTGATGCCCATATCAATGCCTGCCCGTATTACTTCATATTCGGGCGTCAGCATGGCGCCGAAACTGAGGGTCGTTATCTTGAGTCCCGTCCTTCCCAGGGCCCGGTACACAAGCGTTTCGGCCGGCTCGGCACGGCCGAACCCGGCCACTCCCGCAAAAGCCAAAGAAGCGGCCGCACCCGTCATCCCCATTTTTAGGAATTCCCGCCTGTTCATTCCATGCGCACCATACCGTTTCTTCATATGCTCTCCTGATCTCGCGACATTATAAATCCCTACTCGCAATATACACCTCTCCCTCTCCCGGATCAAGGGCCTTTTCCTATTGAACTGGAATAAACGGTGTGCTACTCTTTGCCATGCGTATTTTGGGTGTTGATGTCGGAGAAAAGAGAATCGGCACCGCCCTCTCCGATGGCGGAGGCAAGATAGCGCAGGGCTTGAAGCTTCTTACTTCATGCGGGTCCCTGGCCGGGAACGTTGCGGCACTCGCGGAGCTGGCCCGCCAATTTGAGGTCGCCCTCGTGGTTGTAGGTCTGCCGAAAAACCTGGACGGCGCTGTCGGGCCAAAGGCGCAGCGGATCATCGCGCTCGCAAAGGGCATAGGGGAAGCCTCCGGCGTACCTGTGGAGCTGTGGGACGAAAGATTCAGCACGGCTGAAGCGCACAGGATTTTTGATATGGCATCTGTGAAGAGGAAGAAGCGCAAAGGCGCAATCGACATTATGGCTGCACAGATCATTCTTCAGGGGTATCTGGATGCCCAGGGGCAGCAATAAGCCTTTTGTCGCTTTCACAATCCTCATCTTCGTCAGCGCCCTCCCTTTCGTCTGGGCCGCTATACCGGTAGGCAGGGACAGCACGCCCGGGAGCTTTGTCGTGAAAAAAGGAACAAAGATCGGTGCGATTGCCCACGCCCTTAAGAGGAAAGACCTTGTCTTCTCCCAGTACCTCTTCCTGTTCTGCTCTCTGGTAGTCTATAACGGCAGGATAGTGGCCGGGGAATACGAGCTTTCACCTCACATGTCCACGTTTCGGATAGCGAAAAAGATGGCCCGGGGGGAGAGAAAGATCTACACGCTGAAAATCGTCGAGGGTTATAACCTCTATACGATCAGTGAGGCGATCGAGAAGGCGGGAATCATGGACGGCAAAACGTTCCTTCAATTGGCACACAGGCCGGAGTTCCTTGAATCCCTGGGCATCCACTCCGATTCATTGGAGGGCTACCTCGCCCCCGATACCTATTTTTTCAGCAAAGAGACGGGGGTCGACGAATTCCTGGAGAAAATCGTCCAAAGGACCTTCAAGTTTTTTGAAAAAGAAGATATGGAAAAAAGGATGCGGGAGCTGAACATGGATATGTTCCAGGTTTTGTCCTTCGCCTCAATTATAGAGAAGGAAGCGAAACTGGAGAAGGAAAAGCGCGTCATTTCGGCCGTTTTCCACAACAGGCTGCGGCTCGGCATGACACTGGACGCTGACCCGACCGTGATCTACGGCCGGGAAAGCTTCAACAGGAACCTGAAAAAGGCCGACATCGAAGCCGAGACGCCATACAACACGTATAGGTTGAAAGGGCTGCCAAAGGGACCCATATGCAGTCCTTCAAAGAGCTCGATCATGGCTGCCCTCTGCCCGGAGCAGACCGATATCCTCTATTTTGTTTCGAGAAATGACGGAAGCCATGTCTTCTCCAGGACAGTGCAGGAACAGAACCGTTTCGTGGCGCTTTATCAAAAAAACAGGAGCAGAAAACAACAATAGGGATAAAAGGAGGGGTTCTATGGAAAAGGACGTAGCAGTGATCGGTGTCGGTCAGAGCTCATTCGTGAGGGGCTACGAAGGCTCCATCCGTGAGCTGGCTTTTGAGGCTTTCAGGGAAGCCATGCAGGATGCGGGCATCACGCAGAAGGACGTCGATGCCTCCGTCTTTTGCTCGGCCCCCGAGTACGACAAGCAGAGGTCCCCGGCAGGGGTGCTCGCGGAATATCTGGGCCTCATTCCGCAACCCACGTTTTATGTCGAGACTGTCTGCTCATCGAGCAGCACGGGCGTAAAAGTCGGCTACAGCATGATTAAATCGGGGCTTCACGATATCGTGGTCGTCGTCGGCTTTCAGAAGATGTCCGAAATAACCTCTGCGGAATCTCAGGAGAGGATGGGGCGGGGCGCGGATATCCAGTGGGAGGCGCCGTTCGGCACGATGATGCCGGCCTACTACGCGTTGTACGCCCAGGCTTACATGGCAAAGAACGGTCTCACCCACGACGACCTCCGGGATGTGAGGCTAAAGTCTGCCACCTATGGGACGACCAACGAGAGGGCCGTTTACAGGAAAGGCGTCAAGGCCTCAGATTTCGATCCGAACAATCCCGAGGCAAAAATGGCCGGTCCCGTTGCATGGCCTTTGAGGGTCGGCGATTGCTGTGCCAATGCAGACGGCAGCTCATGCATCATCCTCGCGAATAAGGAGAAGGCCAGGGCCCTTTCCAAAAAACCCGTCTGGATTATGGGCATCGGCGCCGCCTCTGAAGCGGTCAACATGGCGGCGAGACCTGAGTTCGCCAAAGGGCTCAGCGTCGGCTACAAGGCAGCGGAACAGGCGTACAAGATGGCGGGCATTACTGCCGGGGACGTCAAGGTGGCCGAGGTGCACGACTGCTTCACCATTGCCGAAGTCATGGCGTATGAGGGTCTGGGATTCGCGCCCATGGGAGAAGGCAAGCAGTTGATCCGGGAAAAGGCGACGTACAAGGAAGGCAGGATACCCGTGAACGTCGATGGCGGCCTCCTCTCAAAGGGCCACCCGATCGGCGCCACCGGCGGCTCACAGATGCGGACAATCGTGCTCCAGCTCCGCGGCGAGGCAGGCCCTATGCAGGTTGCGGGCGATCCCGGCATAGGTCTTGTACATAATGTCGGCGGAGTAGGTCTCTACGGCAACGTTACAATATTCGGGAGGTGAGATATGGGCTTCGAAAAATTCGGAAGAAAAAGCTTTACCGCCGTGACAAAAACAGGGAAATTTGTCGATCTGCTGTTCGAGGGCAAGGTTGAGGGCACCGCCTGCAAAAAGTGCGGCTCCAAATTCTTTCCGCCGCGAGCGGACTGCTCGACCTGCCTCTCGAAAGAGATGGATTGGTTCGAAATGCCGAAGAAAGGCACCCTCGAGACCTTCACTACCGCCTATTACGCCCCCTTCGGCTTCGAAGCCGACCCGCCCTATACCATGGGGGTAGTCGGTTTTGACGGAGGGCTCAAGCTCTTCGCCCGCCTCGCAAAGGAGATCAAACCCGAAGACGTGAAAGTCGGAATGGATGTCACCGTCCGTCCGCTTAAGTACGAAGACGGCCAGGTCTCATTCGAAATTTTAAAGGCTTAGAGCAACTGCAACGGAAATAAAAAAAGGGGCTTGCGGCTAAGCCCCTTTTTTTATCGTCTTCTTCCGGGTCGGAATCTTAAGGGAAACAGCCCAGTTGGCAGGAATGAATCTTGATCTTCATCTCGTTGAGAAGGTCGCCAAGCTCCTTCGGCGACAGATCCATATCACGCGCTATCCCGAGCGCCTGCCTGCACGATATTTTGCCCTCTTTCGTCACCGATGTGATTTTCTCCGCAACCTGTTCTTTTTCCATCGTCTGCCTCTCACCCTTCGGTATGCATGAAAGTGTGGGGTGAGTGAAGGGGTTCGAACCCTCGACACCCGGGTCCACAGCCCGGTGCTCTGCCGCTGAGCTACACCCACCGTTTCTCTTCAATTTTTAGCACATGCAGTAGAGAAAGTCAATTCGGACCGGTTGCCGGCGGGCGGCCGGGCGCTTTTCGCGCCTGGCGCGGTCGCCGGGGCGTGTCCGGGTCCTCACATACACACAAAGTATGCTCCGGCCCGGACCCCACCCCGGCTTCCGCCCCATCCATCGAAAATCTCTCCGGCCGGAAAGGGGCCGTCCGTAAACGCTTCCACCTACTACTCGTTAGAGCGGTTCGGTAGCGTCAGTGCAACATTACGGGATGAAGTCCGTGACACAGGGTTCATCTGAGGCGTTAGTCTATGGGTAAAAATGGCTATTCTTCTAATAAGGCGATATGTGGTTTATGAATTATTCTTAAAGACTTTGTTGAGATATTTCCTGAAGTCCGTTCTGAAATCGGTCGCCTTCAACTTGTTCTCGTCTATCACGGGTTTGCCGATCAATTCTTTCGGCCCCGAGGCTTCGATAAGGTAGTCCTCGATCACCAGGTAGTCCATTTCAGTAGACATGAAACATCTCAGGGCATCGGCGGGAGTCTCCACTATGGGTTCCCCGGCTATGTTGAACGACGTGTTCAGGATGACGGGAACGCCGGTAATCTTGTAAAATTCCGCAATCAGGTCGTAGAACCTCCCGTTGTCTTCGCGGGTGACGGTCTGGACCCTGGCAGTGCCGTCAACATGGGTAATGGCAGGGACAACCTCCCGCTTGTCCTCCTTTACCTTGGCGATAAGGAGCATATAGGGACTTTCACAGGTGATGTCGAAATAATCCGAGGCGCATTCTCTGAGGACCGACGGCGCGAACGGCCTGAACCCCTCCCGATGTTTCACCCTGGCGTTGAGGATGTCTTTCATGCCCGGCTTTCCGGGATGACAAAGGATGCTCCTGTGACCCAGGGCGCGGGGGCCTGTTTCGCTCCCCCCTTCAAACCATCCCAGGATTCGCCCTTCTGCCAGCAGCCCTGCGGCCCTTTCCACGATACGTGGCTCTTTCCGGAAAGCTATATTGGCCGTATTCCGCAAGGCAGCCAGCACTTCTCCCCCGCTGTAAGGTCTGCCCAGATAAGCGTTCTTAAACCGGTGCTTCCCATGGTCCTCGCCCATCAGCATATGAGCGCCGTAAAGCGCGCATCCGAGCGCGATCCCCGTGTCGCAGGCGGCGGGTTGTACGAAGATATGCTCGAAGGGGCTGTTATCGAGGATCTTCTTGTTCGCGACGCTGTTGAGCCCCACCCCGCCCGCGTAACAGAGATTTTTGGAAGGGCTTAACCTGTAAAGATGGTTGGCGACTTCGATGAGGGCTTCCTCAAGGGCGTCCTGAACCTCGTAGGCGATCTCCGTGTATACGTCGTCGGGGAGCTCACCCTTCTCTCTCTTGGGGATATCGGGATAATAGAGTCTCTGAAACTGGTCGATATGTCGGACGAAATTTTTCTTGCTCGGTATCAGCACAGCCCCGTCAACGATCTCATAGAAGCTCCTCCGGAAACGCCTCCCATCGGTGCGGCCTCCATAAGGCGCAAGTCCCATGACCTTGCCCGAGCCGAAGTCGCCGAGGCCGATAAAGATAGAGGCCCCCATGTAGAGAAGGCCCAAACCGTTAGCGAAGCCGGGCATGGCGTAATCTTTCCTGATCGTATAAAGCCTGCCGTCCATGGCCCGATAGAAGGATTGGACCTCTTCGAACTGTTTTTGGATCTTCCGGTCCAACACGCGGAGTATAAAAGGTTTCTTCGCCTCAAGGTCGAGATTGGTGGCATTGCTGCCCAGCCCGTCGATCACCATCACCGTCGCTTCATCAAAAGGCGATGGATAGAAGGCGCTCGCCGCATGGGCCGAATGATGGGATATCGTATGGGCCTTACCTGCGTATCCCAGGTTGGAGCGGATCGTATCGATCTCTTTATTGGCCCCGTCCCGTCCTATTCTTGTAACGCCCACGATCAGGTCCAGGTCGCCGATAGCCTTCAACCCGGCGGCTTCAAGGAGATACCGGACGGACTTCTCGGGATAGATGCCTGAATGCTTCATCCTGTTCAGTCTCTCCTCGCCGATGGCGAGGAGAGACCCTTCAGAGATCAGGGCCGCACCCGTATCGTGTCCAAAAGTGTGAATGCCTAGGATATTCATGTTACCGAGATTTTATTATAGCAAAGCGGCTTTGCGAAAGACAATCGAAATCGTCAAAAACGTCGCGAACGTATGACCAATTGCCTCATTTCATTAATACCGTTTGTAATCTTGAAGATTCTTATGCCGCTGTCGAGCAACGACTACAGGAAGTTGTCCTCGATCTTGTGGTCGACGCGCACATCTCCAACGAGCAAAACCAGCGGGCAACAAGAGCTTCCCCGTTAGATGGCGGCAAGTTTCTGCCCGGTAGGGATTACCCGCTATTGGTGCTTGACTGTGCTGAGAGGTCCTTGGGAGATCAGATTTCTCTTTTCTCCAGTATGTAGGCCTTGCCGTCCTCCCGGTCGTGCTGGTGGGGCGTAAGCATTGCACAGAGGGGGACGGACAGATGCGAAGACAGGAAAGGGCACCCAGGGAAAATGGGTTGGCGATGTTCATAGGAATCGTTTCTTAAAGCTATTTGAACCAGAAACCCATCGTGCTCCGTAACGCCGGGTCATAGCACTGGGGCTACAGCCCGCTATACGCCCGCGTTGATCAGAGTGGCGCCCCATGTCATCTTCCCTGGGCTTATCGAGCCCTATCGCTTCATTCACAACTCTTCAGTCATACCACGCTTTTGCACGCCCTAATTAGCCTTCTTTGGCCATACGGGCTTCGGGTATATGGGCGTTGCGGCCCCTTTCTTCCCCGGGTCTATGATTTCCCAGGCGCCGTGTTGCCATTGCCCTAACTCTCCGGGATGGGTCATGTTGAACCGCAGCTTGTCGAACTTCATCGGCCCCATCGCCGTATCGAACGTCCTCGTGGCCATCACGTCCCGTATCTTAGCCTGGTCGAGCGTGCCCGCTTCCTCTATTGCCTTCTCAAAGAACTGAAGGGACGAATAGTAGAACAGCTGGCCCCAGTACTCGATGCCCTTGTACCTCTTCATGAGCTTCTCGGCGAGCTGGTTTGCCCCTGGAGAGGTCTTTTCGTTCCATGCCCCACCGCCCATAACGCCTTCGACCGCCGCAGCGCCGAAAGCGTCTCTGAACTGCGTCAACATGGGGCCTACGGTCAGAAAAAAGACTTTGGGGCTGAAGCCTATCTCGATAGACTGTCCGGTCGCGAGGAACGCTTCTTCAGGGTAAAGCATTCCCACGAATGCATCGACGTTGGCCGCTTTGGCTTCTTTCAGGAGAGGCGTCAGGTCCTGCGTGCCGTGAGGGAACGATTTGGACATCACCACGTCGATCTTTCTCTTTTTCGTCTCCTTCAGGAAGGCATCCCGGTATTCAATGCCGTGAAGGTCCTGGATATAGATCATGGCGACCTTTTTTACCCCCACTTGAGACAGGATCTGCACAAGAAGGGGCATTTGGGTGTCCGCCATGTTGAGTACGGAGAACACGTAGGGGAGCTTCGGCATCACTTCTTTCAGCTTTATCGCCCCGCCTGCGTTTCCTAGAAGGATATACTTGTACTTGTTGGCGACTGGGGCCGCGGCGTAGAGCATGGCCGTGCTCCAGGGGGCGAATACGAAGTCGACCTTGTCTTCCAATATGGCCTTTTCCATGAGTTTTGTCATCGTCCCGACGTCGCTCTTGTCGTCGTACTTGATTATCTCGACCGGCAGTCTCTTCCCGTACTCCTTCACGTATATGCCGCCTTTGGCATTGACTTCCTCAAGCCATATTTCGTAGGCAGGCCCCGTCGTCGCCGCGACCGAACTGGCGAGAATGCCGGAAAGGGAAATCGGCCAGCCTATCGTGATCTTGTCTTTCGCAGGCGCCGCACTAGCAATAGAGCAGAGCAAAAACATGACAACCGGAACCAACACCGCTAAAGCAAAAAACTTTCCTCTTCTCATTCGACTCCTCCCTTTGACCTGATCGGCCTTGAGCAATTCATAATGCTTTTTTGTGCTGCCTTCGCTATCAAGTTTCCACGCGTTCCTATCCACCCCCTTTCTTCGACTTAAGAGCAACCCGCCCTTCCGCAGGCGGTTGGTTTACTTGGCTTGGTTGCTAAGGATTCTCGGACTCCTTTACCAGATCGCCAAGAATAGCTTCAAATTCATCAAAATACTTCTTCTTGCTTTCATGAAACTGCAGCTTTATCTCACCCAGATTCCGCGCCACAGTGGGTAACCAGCGATAGGGAATGGAGACGAGCACCGTGTTCGGTGCAAACAACTCCCTCCCGGTCATGCCATGAATCATCTCGGGCATCAAGTAGTTCACGTTCCCGCTCTCAAACGGGTAGATATAGATCCACGAACATCCCATGACCATTGTGGTCTTCGAGGTATAGGGCTCTCCCGTTGAATAGGTCATCGCCCTCATCACGATTTCGGCCTGCTTAGGGGTGGCAGCGACAATCAATACGTCGGGATCGAATGTCAGCTTATCTATAGGGGCGAAGGCGACATAGTTAACGATGCCCTTTGACAATCTTGGGACGTGATGATAGAAGTTGTGATTGACCCTTGCTTCCTGGAGCATGCCTAGTCTCGGTCCGATTTCCCCCGCCTCGGCGAAAGGCTCCATCTCGGCCATCCCCAACAATATCTTCCCCACACAGGTCTCATTGTTTTCTCTGCCGAAATAGAAGGGCGCCTTGGCAAACTGTGCCTCTCTGAGCATTTCGCAGAAGGCCAAGCTCTTCTCCAACGGCAACTGCTCCATTCCTTCCGGCCTAAAGAATAGGTATTTCACCCCTACCGGCGGCCTTTCAAGGCCAAGTCTGCCAAATGCGGACAAATCGGTTTGAAGCGGTCGGATGTTCATTTCTTCCTCCTGTCGTTAGTCTTTGATTGGGACATAATGAGTCGGCGAAAATACCTCCTCTACAGACCCGGGTAGGCTTTACGCACATAGTCATTGTCGATTAGTTCGCGTGAAACCTTTTGCAAGGTGATCCGCCCACTCTCCATCACGTATGCCCTGTGTGCCATCTCCAAGGACTGCCGAACATGGCACCGATCAGGACATTATCGAAGGCCGACATCCTGGAGCTTTCTGCACAACCCATGTCTGCCTGTATGGAGAATGATAGCACAAGGGCCCTGAGCATAAAACAAGAAAGTTATATATGAAGGAGAAACTCCCTTCTGTTCGGGACGGGAATGAGTTATAGGACTGGATGGCAACCCCCATTGCCATGAGTAGAACTAAACCGCTCCGCGGTGGCGAAGCCCCATATATTCCTCATCCCTTGTTCCAAATAGCAAGCTTATCTCCATATTGCAACTCTGATTAGGGGTACAATCTCCTTCGACACCGCCGCCTGCGGCGGTGAATCTGTCTCATGAAGGAGAGTGCACCATGGAGAAGACGTTGAAACAAAGAATGAGGGAAGACATGCAGTTGAGAGGGTTCAGTCCTCGCACGCAGGAGACGTACCTCATGCGGGAACGACCATAGTCGCGGTAGGAACGCCGGTTGCCCGGCGTCCCCCGCACAGACCCGTACGTGCGGCTCTTCCGCATACGGTTCTTGCTTCAGGTAGTGACGCTGAAGCGCACGAGAGGATAAGGATGGCAGAC
>Ga0187864_10000234_pt1 | contig 62936 bp, 46 predicted proteins | sample June2016WEW_11_4_FD_132985 | JGI IMG/M metagenome (GOLD analysis project Ga0187864, IMG submission 132985) | Peatland microbial communities from SPRUCE experiment site at the Marcell Experimental Forest, Minnesota, USA - June2016WEW_11_40 | ecosystem: Environmental > Terrestrial > Soil >...
CCTTTTACACGAGGCGGGGATCCTTGCTGAGCGACGGCCTCTACCGGCCTTGAATGACATCGGTCTCCCGCCTCGTCTTGCTCCTCCTTCTTGCTACGATCAGAATCCACATACAAGAATGACCGCTTGGGCCGTGTAAAGTTATTTATGGGACAGAAAGGATCGGGAACGAGGAGCAGAAAATGATTTCGGTACGCAAGGGCAGCGCTCGCGGATTGACGACTATCGACTGGCTCAGAAGCCGCCATACGTTTTCGTTTGGCGATTACTACGACCCGAACGAGCAGGGCTTTTCCGACTTGCGCGTGATCAACGAGGATTGGGGCGCACCGGGCGCGGGCTTTCCAACGCATTCCCATCGCGACATGGAGATAATCACGTACGTGATCGACGGCGCCGTGCAACATCGCGACAGCATGGGCAACGGCTCCGTGATTCGGCCCGGCGACGTGCAGCGGATGAGCGCCGGTACCGGCGTGACGCACAGCGAGTACAATCCGTCGCGCGCCGAGGAACTTCATCTGCTGCAGATCTGGATTTTGCCCGATCTCCCGGGACATCAGCCGGGCTACGAGCAGAAGAGCATCCCGCTCGAGCAGATGCGCGGGCGTTTGCGCATAATCGCCTCACCCGACGGACGCGACGGCTCGGTGGCGATCCATCAGGACGCGCGACTCTATGCCGGCGTGATCGACGCGGGCAAGGCGCTGGTGTTCGAAAGTGCGCCGGGACGCCGCAGTTACGTTCACGTCGTCAAGGGCGCCGTGGACCTCAACGGTATCGCGCTTGAGTCCGGCGACGGCGCTCGCATCGTCGATGAGTGTGCAATCGAGATCGCGGGCCGCGAGGAGTCCGAGGTGCTGCTGTTCGATCTCGCGTGATGCGACCGGTTTTTGGGATTCGAAAGCAGCAACGCCGCGTGCGATTATCGCGTGCGGCGTTGCTGCTGAGCTTCACGACGCATGCGCGATCAGGTGAAACCTGCGGGCGTCAGCTTACGCCAGGCACCGGAATTTTCAAGGCACCGGCGCCGCGGCGAGCAGGCCGGCCGCTTCGTCGAATCCGAGCATCAGATTCAGGTTCTGCACGGCCTGTCCGGCGGCGCCCTTGCCCAGGTTGTCGATCGCTGTCAGCACGACCAGCGTCTGCGAACGACGGTCGAGCACGAAGGCGAGCTCGCAGAAGTTGGTCGCGCGGACATTCTTGAGCTCAGGCAATTCTCCGGGCTTGAGGATGCGCACGAAGCGCGACTTGGCGAAGCTCGCCTCAAAGGCGGCGCGCACGTCCTGCTCAGTCGTTCCCGCGCGCGGGCGCATAAAGATCGAGGTCAGGATTCCGCGGGTGACGGGCAATAAATGCGGCACGAAGAGAATCGCGACCTCGCGGCCCAGGGCGGAGCTGATCTCCTGCTCCATCTCGGGCGTATGGCGATGATTACCCACTTTGTACGCGCGAAAATTCTCGTTGACCTCGGCGAAGAGCTGCTCGACCGCGGCTTGACGGCGCGCGCCGGTAGTGCCCGACTTGGCATCGATCACGATCGAGGATGGGTCTATGAGGTCGCGGCGAATCAGCGGCAGGATGCCGAGCAGCGAGCCCGTCGGATAGCACCCTGGATTGGCGACCATACGCGCTTCGCGTAATTCGCGGCGATGGAACTCGCTCAAGCCGTAAACCGCTTCCTTGAGCAACGCCGGTGCCGGATGGTCCGCGCCGTAGGTCTGCCGATACGCGGCCGCGTCTTTCAAGCGGAAGTCGGCGGAGACATCGATCGCGCGGATACCGTCGCGCACGAACTCGGCCAGCAGCGGCGCTCCGACGCGCTCGGGCAGGCACGAGATCACCACTTCGGCCCGTCCCTTGATTAGATCCGGGCGCAGTTCCTCGAACGGCGGCAGATCGACGCCGCGCAGATGTCGATAAACGTCGGCGACCTCGCGCCCGGTGTAGTGCTCCGAGGTGAGCACCGTCACTTCAACGAAAGGATGCGTGGCGAGAATCCGTACCGCCTCGATGCCGGAGTAACCGGACGCTCCCAACACCGCTACCTTAACCCGATCGTGCGACGCCATCAGGGATACCCAATCGTTTGCGCGAATTTAATGTCGGTTCAATCGAAATATCACGAAAGTGCCGCGGTTGCCAGTTGAGCGGCGATTTCGCGGTCGGCGCGCCGGCCGCGTATTGCCGTCTAATCGGCGAAACGAAAGAGCCCTCCGCGCGATGCGAAGGGCCCGGCAAATCGTCTCGCCCAACGCTTAACGCTTCGAGTATTGCGGCCGCTTGCGCGCCTTGTGATGGCCGTACTTCTTGCGCTCGACCTCGCGCGGGTCGCGCGTCAGCATCCCGCTCTTGCGCAACGCCGGACGCAGCGCCTCGGAAACCGTGACTAGGGCGCGCGAAATCGCATGCCGCACCGCGTCAGCCTGTGCGGATGAACCACCGCCGCGTACGCTCACGATCAAGTCGTACTGGCCGTTGGTCTCGGTGAGTTCGAAGGGCTCGAGAATACGCATCCGGGAGGTGTCGCGCGGAAAGTAGGCCTCCAGCGACCGATCGTTGACGGTGATCGTTCCGGAACCGGGGAGGAGTCTGACACTGGCGACCGCGGTCTTACGCCGCCCGGTCGTGCGAATCATGTTCTTTTTTTCTGCCATCGTGGGTCTCTGCGTTGTGGTGGACGGTACGTCAGACCTTCATGTCTGCGGGTTTCTGCGCGACGTGCGGATGTTCGCTGCCACGATAGACTTTGAGCTTGTTGAAGAGCCGCCGTCCGAGCCGGTTCTTCGGCAACATCCCGTGCACCGCCATCTCCAGCACGCGCTCGGGCTTGGTCTGCAGCAGCTTGCCCGCCGTGGTGCTGCGAATTCCGCCTGGAAACCCGGTGTGGCGATGGTAAACCTTGTCGGTCAGCTTCTTGCCGGTCAGCTTTACCTTGGCCGCATTGATGATCACCACGAAGTCGCCCGCATCCTGGTTGGGCGTGAAGTCGGGGCGATGTTTGCCGCGCAGCACGCTCGCCGCGCGAGAGGCGACCCGGCCGAGTGGGCGGCCGTCGGCGTCGATAACCACCCAGTGGCGTCCACGCAGCGCGTTTTCATGCGAAACGCTTCTGGTCTGTTCGGTCAGCTTCAAGTTTTCTTACCCGTCCCGCGCGATCCGCCGTCGCCCGCGGCGACCGGACGGCAATCCAGCGCATTAAAGTTTTGGCGGGGCCGATGGGATTTGAACCCACGACTTCCGACGTGACAGGCCGGCGTTCTAACCGGGCTGAACTACGACCCCGCCCGAAACATCCATTTGTACATGGCCCCTCGCGCAGACACAAGCACGCACCGCCCAAGTCCACCGCCCGTCTATGGCGTTCACTAACTCGTACTAACCGAGTTGACTTTAAGTGAGCAAGATAGGAGCGTGAGAATCAACCAAATGGAACCAGGAGAGAAAATCATGTTTTTCGTCCGAGGTTTATCGTCCAACGGTAAAGAGGTCTTCGTCAATCCAGATCAGGCTTTGTACGTCTGTGCAGCGGGCTTCATGCAGCACAACAAGACCGCGCTCGTCCTGACTCATAACAAACGCCTCATCGTCGATCAGGACCCTGAAACAGTCCGGCGACGTTTCGAAGACTATCTCAAAGATATTGTTGAAACCGACGACGATGCTCACCGACGCCTCGAAACCGACGACGGCGCCCGGCACCGGGATACGCACTAGTCGAGGCTACGTTTCCACCCGAAGCCCGCGCACATTGGCAGACGCTTTGCCCTGCCCAGCCCCAGAGCCGTTCGCAGTGATTGAATCGGCTGGTATCTGAATCAGTACTGCATCAGTACTGCTGCCCGCGGCGCGATGAATGGCGCCGTATGCGCGCCTGCCTTCCTTCGAGTGCTCCGATAATTTTCGCGTGCGCCCGCATTTTCTACATGCCGGTCGTAATGTGAGTCTATCTGGCATGCGGGTGGCTGCACCGCAAATGAATTTGCGGGCGCGAAGAGAAATGTTACTTTAGCCGCGGCGCTCGGAACCCGTCATGGCACGAGACCACAAGTTCGCTCGCGCGACATTTTCCGGAAGACCCGCCTATGTGGATAGTAAGTTTCGCACTGCGCCGCCCGTTGTCGGTCGCCGTGATGACGCTCCTGATGCTGGTGCTTGGGGCGTTGGCGTTCACCCGCATGAACGCCGACATCTTTCCCGCGATCGATATGCCGGTGGTGATCGTGGTCTGGGGCTATCCCGGTCTTTCCGCCATCGACATGGAGCGGCGCGTCGTGATCATCAGCGAGCGCGCCATGTCCACCACGGTCAACGACATCGAGCACATGGAGTCGGAGTCGATCGCGGGTGCGGGGATCGTCCGCGTCTATTTCCATCCGGGCACGACCACCGCGGCCGGCATCGCGCAGATCGGTGCGATGTCGCAGGCGCTGCTCTCAAATTTCCCCCCCGGCATGGTCGCGCCCAACGTCGTTGACTACAACGCCGCCAACGTCCCGGTGGCCCAGCTCAACGTCTTCAGCGACACGCTCTCGGAACAGCAACTCTTCGATTACGGCCTGAACTTCATTCGCGTGCGCCTCTTCAGTATCGAGGGACTCTCGGCGCCTTCGCCCTTCGGCGGACGGACGCGCTCAATCATGGTCAACCTCAACCCCACCCAGCTCTATGCCAACGGGCTGTCGGCTCAGGACGTGTCGGTGGCGCTGGCCAATACCAACACCATTATTCCGGCCGGCGCGGTCAAGATCGGAAAACGCGAATATCGAGTCGAGCTCAACGGCAGCCCCGACCAGGTCGCGAAGTTCAACCAATTGCCGATCAAGATGACCAACGGCACCCCGATCCTGCTGGGCGATGTGGCGCCCGTCACCGACACCCATCAGGTGCAGACCAATGTTGTGCGGGTTGATGGTAATCGGGCGACCTACATCCCGATCTTCAAGCACGCCGCGGCCTCGACGCTGAGCGTGATCGATCAGGTCCGCGGCATCATCCCGCTGATTCTCGAGACCGCGCCGAAGGGACTCAAGCTCAAGTTAGCGTTCGACCAGTCGGTCTTCGTGCGCGGCGCGTTATGGGGCGTCGTGCGCGAGGCCGCGATCGCCGCGGGCCTGGTCGCCGTGATGGTGCTCATCTTTCTCGGCTCGGCGCGCAGCATGTTGATCGTGATCCTGTCGATTCCGCTCTCGATCCTGACGGCGATCGTCGGGCTTCAGCTCTCCGGCCAGACCATCAACATCATGACGCTCGGCGGGCTGGCGCTCGCGGTCGGGATGCTGGTTGACGACGCCACCGTTGCGATCGAAAACATTCATCGGCATCACGCGATGCATAAGCCGCTGCTCGTCGCGATCCTCGATGGATCCGCCGAAATCGCGACGCCGGCCTTCATCGGCACGCTCGCGATTTGCATCGTCTTCTTCCCCGTCGTCCTGCTCTATGGAGTCGCACGTTTTCTGTTCACGCCGCTGGCGCTCGCGGTGGTTTACTCGATGCTGACGTCGTACTTGCTTTCGCGCACCCTGGTCCCGGCGATGGCGCGCTACCTGATGCCCGCGAATCATGAAGAGCTGACGGGCGGCGGGCTGTGGCCGCGCTTCGTGCGCGCCTTCGACCGCCGCTTCGACCGCTTTCGCGACGGTTATCGCGATCTGCTCGGTGTCTTTATCGCGCGGCGCGGCTTCGGCTTGACCTGTGTCGCGATTCTAATCGGGTCGTCGTTGTTCCTCGGGCCGGTGGTCGGCCAGGATTTTTTCCCTAACGTCGATGCCGGCATGATGAAGATGCATGTGCGCGCCCCGAGCGGTATGCGCATCGAGGAGACCGAACGCGTCGTCGATGGGATTGAACGCGGCGTCAAGCGCGTGATTCCGCCCGCGGAACTCGACAGCATCAGCGACAATATCGGCTTGCCGGCCTTTGCCTACGTGCTGGCCTATTATCAGACCGATAGTGTCGGACCGCAGGACGCCGACATTTTGATTTCGCTCAAGCCCAATCATCATCCGACCGCCGCGTACCGCGACCGCATTCGCCGCATGGTGCATGAGCAGTTTCCCGGCGTGCAAATCTATTTCCAGGCCGCCGATATCGTTAGCCAGGTCTTGAATTTCGGGCTCTCGGCGCCGATCGATGCGCAGATTTCGGGGCAGGGGCTGCAGGCGAACTATCAGATTGGACAGCGGCTCAAAGACGCGATGTTACGGATACCGGGGCTTACCGACGTCCGCATCGCGCAACTGCTCGATTATCCGACCATTCGCGTGGACGTCGATCGCACCCGGGCGCTCCAGCTCGGCGTCGATCAGCGCGACGTTGCGACCAATCTCCTGATCGGTCTCGCGACCAACGCTCTGATTCAGCCGACCTACTGGCTCGATCTCAAAAATGGCGTCAACTACAGCGTCCTCGAACAGGTCCCGCAGCATCTTTACGATTCCGTGCAGTCCCTCGGCAACACGCCGCTGACGCCGTCAGCGGGTAGTGGCGCCGCCGGCAATCAGGAGTTGCTCTCGAACGTCGCCACCATTCGCCAGGACGTCGAGCCCGCCGTCGTCAACCATTACAATGTTCAGCGCGTCATCGACGTCAACAGCGGCGTCGAGGGACGCGACCTCGGCAGCGCCTCCGCCGCGGTGCAGCACGCGATCGACTCGCTCGGCGAATTGCCTCCCGGCACGCGTATCACCATTCGTGGCCAGAGTGCCGCGATGCACGAGTCCTTCATGAGCCTGCGCCTCGGCATCGTGCTCGCGATCGTCCTGGTTTACCTGTTGATGGTCGCGAACTTCCAGTCCTGGATGGAACCGATGGTGATCATGCTGGCGCTGCCCGGCGCGCTGGCCGGCGTGCTCTGGATGCTCGCGCTCACCGGCACCACCATCAACGTCGAGTCGCTGATGGGCGCCGTGATGGCGGTGGGCGTCGGCGTCGCTAACGGCAACCTGGTCGTGATCTTCGCCAACGAGCTGCGCGAGCAGGGCTACAGCCCCACCGCCGCCGCCATCGAAGCCGCGCGTACGCGGCTGCGGCCGGTCCTCATGACGGCGCTCGCGATGGTGCTCGGAATGTTGCCGATGGCGCTCGCCCTCGGCGAGGGCGGTGAACAAAACGCGCCGCTGGGCCGCGCGGTCATCGGTGGTCTGCTGGTCGCCACCCTTATGACCCTGTTCGTAGTGCCGGCGGTCTATTCCACTTTCAGTGGCCACTTCAAAGGCAAACATCACCGCGACGCGGAACTCGAGGCGGTCACGCTGCCGAACGCCTGAGCGAGCGATATATATAATAGATGGAAGCAGATCCGAAAGATTACACGCCCAAGCCTCCGGGCCGCGCCTTTTATGCCGGATGGATCGTTGCGCTGATCATTCTGCTGGCGTTGACCGCGGGACTCGTGCTCGGGCGCGGCGAGCGCCTCAAACATCAGACCTCGGCACTCGACGAGCAGCTTGCCCAGGGCGCGCGGGTCCTGGTCGCGCCGGTCGGCCGTTCCGAGCGCAGCCATAACGTGCAGATTCCGGCGACCCTGCATGGCTTCGTCGAAACCCCGGTTTACGCCAAGATTTCCGGCTACCTCAAGACCATTAAGGTTGATAAGGGCGATCGCGTCAGCAAGGACCAGGTGATCGCCGAGCTGGAATCGCCCGAACTCGACCATCAGGTGGCTAGCGCGAGCGCCAGCTACAAGCTCGCCCGTGTGACCGACCAGCGCAACCAGGCCCTCCTCAGGCAAGGGGTGATTGCGGTTCAGATGGCTGACGAGTCGCATGCTCAGATGGTCGAGGCCGAGGCGAATCTCAAGCAGCTCGTCGCGATGCAGGATTACAAGATAATTCGCGCGCCCTTTAGCGGAGTGATTACCGCACGCTTCGTCGATCCGGGACATCTGATTCCGCAGCAGACCGCGCCCGCGAGTTCCAGCACGGCGATCGTCTCGATTTCGACGCTCTCGCCGACGCGGGTTTACGCCGAGGTGCCACAGAGCGTCGCGCCCTTCATCCGCGACGGCGACCCTGCCATCGTCACCGTGACCGAGTATCCCGGACGCAAGTTCGAGGGCAGCGTCACCCGCCATCCGCAGGCCCTCGCCAGTGCGACGCGCACGATGCTCGTCGAGGTCGATCTGCCGAACCAGGACATCGCGCTGCTGCCCGGGATGTACGCATCGATGGAGCTCAACGTGAGCACCTCCGCCGGCGCCCCGACCGTGCCCGACGACGCATTGATCTTTCGCGACGGAAAACCATACGTCCCGGTCGTGCGTAACGGCCGCCTCAAGCTCGCCAGCGTGACGCTCGGCTATGACAACGGCGTCAATATCCAGATCACCGACGGCATTGCGCCCGACGACAGGGTCGCCCTCAACGTCGGCCAGGCTGCGCGCGACGGCGATCCGGTGCGCCCGATTACCGCCGCGGAATTACAAAAATGAATCTGCGTGAATGCGGGATCGGAGGCGTCCGGCCTCGATTGGATTCGCTGGGCCGCTCGTCAGGCCCTGAAACAAGCACCTCGCTTGCGCGTCCGCGAAGCGTCTCCTCGAGGCGATCCGCAAGACCGACTTTTGCGTCTATCACCATGGAAAGTGTGAAACCTTTCAAAGGTTTCACGATCTTCTTTCCCCCGTCCAACTTCATCAATCGAAACCGGCCGCAATGAGCCGGTCGTTCGCGTGAGCCGGCCGCCCGTCATGCGCGGCTTCACCGGTGCCGTTACCCGATGGATCGTTCCGGCGATTTGTGTCGCCGTCATCCTGACGTTCGGCACCTCGCTCTTTTCGATCGTGCGCACCAGCGCGATCTTCAATCCGTTGATTTCGCGGATCGTGCCGGGGCTCAGCCCGCTGGCGATGTATTACCTTCAGGTATTTGTGCGCCGCAGTGCCCACGTTCTCGAATACGCGATTCTTTTCCTGGTGCTCAGCCTGTGGCCGCTCCGCGGTCGGCCGCTGGTCGCGTTCTTTGTCTGTGTCGGAGTCGCGTCGCTCGATGAATCGCTGCAATTGCTCACGCCGTCGCGTAGTGGAACCATCTTCGACGTCGCCGAGGACACCAGCGGTGCGGCCATAATGCTGGTGCTCGCGATGCCCTACTGGGACCGCCTGCGCCAATTGCGGCTGTCGTCGTCAAAGACTCAATCCCGCCGAGCCCGTGCGTGATTCGTCAGCGCGGTCCGCTATGAAGGATGCCGTCGGCCTCGAGTTTTCGTATCTGCTCCTCCGAATAGCCCAGCCGGTTGCGTAGAATCTCTCCGTTGTGCTCGCCGAGCGTCGGCGCGTCCAGCTCTAACTGGCCGGGAAATTTCGAGAAGCGCAGCGGAAACCCCGGGAGCTCGAAATCGTCCATGAAGCGATCGTGCACCGTCCTGATCGTGCCGCGCTCTCGCATATGCGGATGGTTCATCGCCTCCTCCACCGTCAGGACCGGCGCGTACGGAATGCGATGCTCCTCCAGCGCGGCGCAGACCTTCTCATCGGTCGGTACCGAGTCGAGCCATCCCTGCACGATCACGTTGAGGGCGTCCGAATTCTTCGCCCGGTTTGGCACATCGACAAAATGTGGATCCTCGATCAGCTCCGGCTTGCTCATCGCGCGGCAGAACTCAGGCCATTGATGCGGCAGGCCGCCGACGATGAAGATGTAGTGTTCCTTGCCCGAGTAAATCCCGACCGGCGCAACCACGTAATGGAACGAGCCCGCCCGCCGCGGCCGCATCGCACCCTTGCTCGCGCTCAGCGCCTGCACGTTGACCTCGTGATAACTGAAGTAGCAATCGAGCAGCGAGGTCTCGACGAATTGCCCTTCGCCCGTGCGCTCGCGATAGAGCAGGGCCGAGGTGATTGCGCTAAGCGCGGCGATTCCCGTGCTCACGTCGCCGATTCCGAGCTGCGGGAAGACCGGCGCCTTGTCGGGCTCGCCGATCATGTCGAGCACGCCCGCATACGCCGCCCCGATGTAATCGAAGCCCGGCCGCTTGGCGAGCGGACCGGTCTGCCCCATCGATGAAATCGAGCACATCACGATGCGCGGGTTGAGCGCGCTCACTGTCGCATAATCGAGCCCGAGCCGTCCGATTACCCCGGGCGAAAAATTCTCGACCATCACGTCAACCGTGCGCACCAGGTCCTTCAGTATCTTGAGGCCCTCGGGCTTGCGCGGGTCGATGCAGAGGCTTTTCTTGCCGCGATTCTGCTGGATGTAGTACGCGCTGCGGCCATCGTGGATGAAGGGCAAGCCGCGCGAGAAATCGCCGATCGGCGCGATTTCCACCTTGATTATATCCGCGCCCATCTCGGCCATCATGCGCGTGACCGTGGGTCCGGCCAGGAACTGCGTGAAATCGAGGACCTTGTAGCCGTCGAGTACGTGCCGCGGTTTGTCTGCCATTGGATGCGCCTCCCCTGGCGCTGCCGCAACATTTCACATTGTCGGCGTCCAATCGCAAGCGAATCGTGCGTCTGGACGGAGTTGATTCAGCAGCCTGCTTGATAAAGCCGCTCGCGTTGTGGTGCAATCGCCCTTCATCGCGGGCCCGCCGGCCGCGGACCTCGTGCGTGATCGCGGAACATGGCGCGACGGCGCATCACGGAGATTTATCATGGCTGAGAATCTGAGAAGCAGAATTGTCACGCAGGGTGTCCAGCGTTCGCCCAATCGCGCGATGCTCCGCGCGGTCGGTTTTGGCGATAACGATTTCGATAAAGCGATCGTCGGCGTCGCCAACGGCTACAGCACCATCACGCCCTGCAATCTGGGCCTCGACCTTCTCGCCAAGCGGGCCGCAGCCGCAGTCAAAGAGGCCGGTGCGATGCCGCAGATGTTCGGCACCATCACGGTCAGCGACGGCATCTCGATGGGCACCGAGGGCATGAAGTATTCGCTCGTCTCGCGCGAGGTCATCGCAGATTCGATCGAGACCGCGGTCAGCGGCGAGAGCATGGACGGCGTGGTCGTGGTCGGCGGCTGCGACAAGAACATGCCCGGCGCGATGATCGCGATAGCGCGCATGAACATTCCGGCGATCTTCGTTTACGGCGGCACGATCAAGCCGGGCCATCTCAACGGCCGCGACCTCACTATCGTCAGCTCGTTCGAAGCGGTCGGCCAGTTCAGCGCGCACAAGATCGACGAAAAGGAATTGATGGACGTCGAGCGCCACGCCTGTCCGGGCGCCGGTTCGTGCGGCGGCATGTACACCGCCAACACCATGTCGTCAGCGATCGAGGCGATGGGCATGAGCCTGCCGTTCTCGTCCACCATGGCGGCCGAGGACGCCGAGAAGGCCGACAGCGCGGCCAAGTCCGCCGCCGCGGTCGTCAATGCCGTTCACCAGCAATTGCTCCCGCGCCAGATCATGACGCGCAAGGCCTTTGAGAATGCGATCGCGGTCGTGATGGCGGTGGGCGGTTCGACCAACGCCGTGCTCCACCTCCTCGCCATCGCGCACGCGGCTGAAGTGCCGCTCAAGATCGACGACTTCGAAACCATTCGCCAGCGCACGCCCGTCCTGTGCGACCTCAAGCCCTCGGGACAGTACGTCGCGACCGACCTGCATCGCGCGGGCGGTATCCCGCAGGTGATGAAGATGCTCCTCGCGCACGGCCTGCTGCACGGCGACGCGCTCACCATCACCGGTCGCACCATCGCGGAGACGCTCGCCGAAATTCCCGACGCGCCGCGTAAAGACCAGCCGGTTATCCGTCAGTGGGATAATCCGATGTATGCGCAAGGGCATCTCGCCATCCTCAAGGGCAATCTCGCCCCCGAGGGATGTGTCGCGAAAGTCACCGGCATCAAGCATCACGAGATCACCGGCCCGGCCCGTGTGTTCGAACGCGAGGAGGAAAGCCTCGACGCGATCCTCGCCGGAAAAATCAAGGCGGGCGACATCCTGGTGATTCGCTACGAAGGGCCGCGCGGCGGTCCCGGCATGCGCGAGATGCTCTCGCCGACCTCGGCGATTATCGGCGCGGGCCTCGGCGATTCGGTCGGGCTGATCACCGACGGTCGTTTCTCAGGCGGCACCTATGGGCTGGTCGTCGGCCACGTCGCACCCGAAGCGCAGGTCGGCGGATTGATCGCGCTGGTCCACGAGGGCGATTCGATTACGATCGACGCCGACAAGCGCGTGCTCAACCTGAACGTGCCGGAGACGGAAATTGCACGCCGGCGCGCCGCCTGGACGCCGCCCAAGCCGCGTTACACTCGCGGGGTGCTCGCGAAATACGCCGCCCAGGTCTCGACCAGCAGCCTCGGCGCCGTCACCGACTAACCCTGTTTTCCCGCCCCGGCTCCGCGCAAGGGAGAGTGGTCGAGGAACACAGAACTTGTCGTTCTTTTCCGAAACCTCTCGAAGTTTCAGACTTCCCATTGGTAAGACGCGGGCTGCGCCCTGTGAAGACCTTTTTTTCAATGCTTGACGCTCGCATTTTTCTACTGGCGCTGCGCCCGCTCGTCTTGCTTGCCACCGCAACCATGCGTACGCGTCCACCAAGGGTCTCATCGACGCGATCCGCATGACCTACTGGTATCTATTTACCGTGGGAAGTGTGAAACCTTTCAAAGGTTTCACAGCTCTTTCCCTCCCTTCCTTCGCATCGCTCTGCGGTCCCTGCCCCCGTCTGCGCAATAGGCTGCTCGATGACTGCTATCCGATTAATTTAGTTGTAACATTATGCCTGATGAGCGTTAGCGGCCCTGAAGGGTCGAGAAGGGCGGTCATGTGAAAGCGGGAGCAGAGTTCTACAACCTGTACAATCACGACTTCATCCGCGTCGCCGTCGGCATTCCCTCGGTGCGCGTCGCGGACCCCGCCTACAACGCCGATCAGACGATCGCGCTGATGCGCGACGCGCTCGATCGCAAGGCGATCCTCGTCCTCTTTCCCGAACTCGGGCTCTCGGCCTATACCTGCGACGATCTGTTCCATCAGCGCGCCCTGCTCGACGGATGCCGCGACGGGCTCGCGAAAATCCTGTCGGCTTCCGCCTCATGGCCGATCGTAGCCGCGATCGGGATGCCGCTCGAAGTTGACCATCTCCTTTACAACTGCGCGGTGCTCATCAATCGCGGTCGTGTGCTCGGCGTCGTGCCGAAAACCTATCCACCCAACTATCGCGAGTTTTACGAGCTGCGCCAGTTCAATCCGGGCGACCACGCGCTGCGCAACGAAATCGAAATCGCGGGGCAAGGCAATGTTCCGTTCGGCAGCCGGATTCTCTTTCAGGCCGTCGATATTCCCGCACTGACGATCCACGCCGAGATTTGCGAGGACCTGTGGGTGCCGATTCCGCCGTCGTCGCACGCGGCGCTGGCCGGCGCGAGTGTCCTCCTGAATCTTTCGGCCTCGAATATCACGGTCGGCAAGGCCGACTATCGGCGCGACCTGGTCGCGAGCCAGTCCGCACGATGCCTCGCGGCGTATCTATACTCCGCGGCCGGCTCCGGCGAATCGACCACCGACCTCGCGTGGGACGGTCACGCGCTGATCTGCGAGAACGGCAATCTGATCGCCGAATCCGAACGCTTCCATTACGGCGCGCAACTGATTTGCTCCGAGATCGATCTCGAACGGCTGGGGCAGGAGCGGATGCGCCAGACCAGCTTCGGTTATTCGATTCGCAACGAACGCGCGGCGCTGACGGATTTCCGCACCGTGACGTTTTCCGCACAACCGCCGCGCACGGAGCGCCTGCCCCTCGAGCGCCGCTACGAGCGCTTTCCGTATGTGCCGTCCGATCCCGCGCGCCGCGGCGAGCGCTGCGCGGAGGTTTACGAGATCCAGGTCCAGGGCCTTGCCAGCCGGCTCAAGTCGGCCGGCCTCAAGCGCGTCGTCTTGGGCATCTCGGGCGGTATCGATTCCACCCACGCGCTGCTCGTATGCGCTCAGGCGCTCGACCGCCTCGACTATCCGCGCAGCAATCTGCTCGCCTACACGATGCCGGGGTTCGCGACCAGCGCGCGCACCCTCGCGCAGGCGCGCCGCCTGATGGCGGCGATCGAATGCGAGGCGCACGAACTCGACATCCGTCCGAGCGCGCTGCTGATGCTCAGGGACATCGGCCATCCGTACACCGAGGGCCGCGAGCAATACGACGTCACTTTCGAGAACGTGCAGGCCGGCGAGCGCACCAGCCATCTGTTTCGACTCGCCAATCTCAACGACGCGATCGTCGTCGGCACCGGCGACTTGAGCGAACTCGCATTGGGCTGGTGCACCTATGGCGTGGGCGATCACATGTCGCATTATGCGATCAATGCGAGCCTGCCCAAGACCCTGATCCAGCACGTCATCCGCTGGGTTGCCGATACCCATCGGTTCGGGCCGGAGGCGAGTGCGACCTTGCTCGAGATTCTCGCGACGCAGATCAGCCCCGAACTGGTCCCGGCGCGCGCCGGCAGCAGCGATCCCGAGCAGGACACCGAATCCATTCTCGGCCCGTATGAGTTGCACGATTTTACGCTCTACTACACGCTGCGGTTTGGCTATCCGCCCCCAAAGATCGCGTTTTTGGCCTGGTCGGCATGGCATGATCGAGCGCTCGGCTCGTGGCCGGAGATTCCCGCCGCGCAACGTCATCAGTACACGCTCGGGCAGATCAAGACGCACTTGCGGACTTTTCTTTACCGGTTCTTCAAGACCAGTCAGTTCAAGCGCAGTTGTATTCCGAACGCGCCCAAGGTCGGTTCCGGCGGATCGCTATCGCCGCGCGGGGACTATCGCGCACCGAGCGATAGCGAGGCCGACGTGTGGCTCTCGCAACTCGACCTGATTCCCGCCGCCGACACCTAGCTGCTCGCTCACGCGGGGTGAGTCGAAGCGTCCTTGCGCTGTCGATGAGACCGCTGTCTCGGGCGACTTTCCAGTTCGATCGGCAACAGAACTGGCCTTTTCTGTATGTCGCTTGCTCAGTTAGACTGCGTGCAACGAACTGGCGACACCTGCATGAGCGTCAAACATCTTCAGAGTCAGCGCGCGATATCGGCCGCAGCCATTGCGGAGCCGCAAGATGAGGCGGAGCGTCCCACCTATCGCGCTGACCGGATCGGTGCGGCATACGCCGCGCGGGTCACCGTCGAGCATCGGAAGAACCACGGGCTCTATCTGACGCCGATCGCGGTGGCAAATTTCATGGCCGCGCAAATCGCGGCCGGCGGGGATGCTCTTCGCATCCTTGATCCTGCGGCCGGTGCCGGAATTCTGCTTTGCGCCACGGTCGAGGCGCTCGTTGCACGGTCCTCGGCTCCTCGACGCATCGAATTGGTCGCGTATGAAGTGGACCCCGCCTTGGCCGAAATTCTGGCTCAGGTTCTTGCCGATCTGAGAGACTGGGGCGCCGCGCGTGGAACCGACATCGCGGTCGAAATTGTCTGTTTCGACTTTATTCTGGAACACGCGGCGGCGCTGCGCAGCGTGGGTGGATTCCTGCCGCATTTGTCAGCCGGTCGCGCTTTTGACGTAGTGATCGCGAACCCGCCTTATTTCAAACTCAACAAGGCCGACCCTCGCGCGCAAGCTGCGGCGTCGGTAATCCATGGGCAGCCAAATATATACGGTCTGTTCATGGCGATCGGCGCCGCGCTGCTACGGGATGGCGGCGAGCTGCTATTCATTACACCGCGCAGCTTCGCGTCGGGCCCCTACTTCCGCCTATTCCGTGAATGGTTTTTTAATAGCGTCCGGCCTGAGTTGGTGCATCTCTTCGGTTCGCGCCGCGTAGCCTTTGGCCGTGACGAAGTTTTGCAGGAGAACATTATCCTGAAAGGTCTCCGTCAGGATGCCTGGGTGCACCGAGACATGAGCGCGATGCTGACTATCTCCGCGAGCGAAGGGGTCACCGACCTGGACTCACGTGAGCGGCGGACCGTGCGCCTCGATTCCGTGCTCGATATGGGATCGCGGGAGAAAGTTCTGCGGTTGCCAGTCGGCAGCCTTGAAGACGACTTCATGCGAGTGGTCGATCGTTGGCCTGGGTCGCTTAAGGCATTTGGCCTGCAGATCTCGACGGGACCGGTCGTGCCGTTTCGCGCCACTGAGTTTATCGACAAGGCCGGGCAAGTGCCGGGAAGCCACGTGCCACTAATATGGATGAACCACGTGCAGCCGATGCGGGTGACATGGCCGCTGGATCGTCGCAAGCCGGAATACATAAAACACGTCATCGCGGCGCAGCCGCTGCTCGTGCCCAACCGGAATTACGTTTTGCTGCGGCGTTTCAGCGCGAAGGAAGAAGAGCGCCGCCTCGTAGCCGCCCCTTATCTCGCGCGATCCAGCACAGCTTCAATGATCGGCCTGGAAAATCATTTGAACTACATCTCTCGCCCCGGCGGCACGTTGACCGAGGCTGAGACATTCGGCTTGGCGGCCCTGTTCAATAGCCACTTGCTGGACAACTACTTCAGGACCAGCAACGGGAATACGCAGGTGAGCGCAACCGAGCTCCGCACGATGCCTCTGCCAACTCTCGAAGCCATCACCGCGATGGGACAGCAAATACAGGTGCTATCGTACGATGCTGCGGCGCTTGACCAGTTGGTGATGCAAATGGTCGGCAAGAATCATAAAAAGAAAGCGCATGCCCGTGGCTAGTATTGAGGAGGCACGAATCATCCTGAAGGGGCTGGGGCTTCCCGCCGCTCAGTCGAATGAGATGTCGGGTCTGACACTGATTTCACTTTGTGCGTTAGGGCCGGACGATCCGTAGTCGAACGCCAAACGCATTCGATGCACCGTCACGAAAGGGATAATGGATTATGTGAGGGAGAAGTTCCGCAAGGACTATGCCCCCAATACGCGCGAGACATTTCGGCGACAGGTACTGCATCAATTCGTCCAGGGCCACATCGCCGACTACAATCCTTTTGAGCCCGGCCTACCGACCAACAGTCCCCGCGCACATTACGCAATCTCTGAAGCAGCGCTCGCGGCTGTGAAAGCGCACGGCACGCGCAAGTGGAACCAAGCCGCAAGAAAATTCATTGCCGAGCACGGAGCGCTGAGGGATCTCTATTCACCGGAGCGCGAAGGCCGCCGAGTTCCCGTCACGCTGCCGGACGGTCAGAAATTGCACCTCTCACCAGGCAAACACAACGAAGTTCAACGGGCCATCGTAGAGGAATTCGGCCGGCGCTTCGCGCCAGGCTCGGAGTTGCTGTACTTTGGCGACACCTCGAAGAAAAATTTGGTCGTTGAAACCACGGAGCTTCTGCGTCTCAATGTCCCCATTACCGAGCATGACAAGTTGCCCGATGTGGTCTTGTATGACCGGAAAAGGGAGTGGCTTTTTCTGATCGAGGCAGTAACCTCGCACGGGCCGGTATCCCCGAAACGTATCGTCGAACTTGAAGCGATGTTCGCGAGATGCCCCGCAGGAATGGTGTTTGTGAGTGCCTTTCCGGATATGGCCGAATTCAAGAAACACGCCCGACACATCGCATGGGAAACCGAAGTGTGGCTTGCCGACATTCCTGATCACTTGATTCACTTCAATGGTGACCGCTTCTTCGGCCCGCGAGGACGGAAGTAGGGCGAGCGGAGGAGTCGCAGGCGCCGTCCTGGATGCGCTCGCCGATATGGGGCTGCACACGATCGCGCGGACGAGTGGGCGCGGGGTGTAATACTCGACCACGGTGGCGTTGCTCGGGAAAGCAGCAAAGTCACGCGGCAAAACGGAGAGTGCGGGCGATTTGATAGACCTTCGGGTATTTCGGCGGTGTTACCCCGCAAGTCTCTGAAATTCGCGATATGGCCGTGACGTTCTTCCTGATTCCCGCCGCAACCATGCTTCCGCGTCCACCAAAGGTCTCATCGACGCGATCCGCATGACCTACTGATGTCTATTCACCGTGGGAAGTCTGAAACCTTTCAAAGGTTTCAGTTTCCGGAAAAGCTATAGTTCCGCGTGACTTAGCCGCCTGCCCGAGCAACGCGAGCGTGGCCCACCGTCGGCATGGAATGCCGTGAAACCTCGTGAGGTTTCAGTTTCCGGAAAACATCAGTTTTGCGTTCCTCAACAACTGGATTGAGCGCGTTCAGGATGACGGTCGTGAACCAGGATGACTCAGGGGAGCGGGGGCGGTTCAGTTGGGCGCAGGGGCGCGGCGCGTGGAGTTCAACGCGGTGATGGCGTCGGCGATTTGTTTGCTGAGGTCGCTCAAATCGGCGCTGAGAGCCGCCGCTGCACCCTCCATCGAAGCTCCGGTGGCGCCGGTTTGAGCGCCGGCGCTCTCACTGAAATTCGATCGCCGCGAAACCAGCAGCTGGTGATTGAGCCCGTCGCGGACGAGCCAGGTTGCGACGAGTTGCGTGCCGCCGGCGCCGTCACGCTCGAAGCGCTCGATAGTCACCTCGATTTCGTAATTGAGTTTGGCCGAGGCGTACCATGGGAACGGCACCACCTGCTCGATGCCGAGCAGCGTCGCGAGGTTGCTCGCGAGCACGTGCCGCACGCTCTCGTCGAGCGGTTCGGCCCAGCGGTCGGTGGTGGACAGTTCGATGCGATTGGTGGAGACGCGCGTGACGACTTCGGGATGTGCGAGATAATCCGGGAATATCACCGGGCCCAGCCCGATGGCGAGATTGCTCGCGTTGGTTGGCGGCGGCCGGACGCTATCGGCGCCCGCGATGGCGGTCAGCACATAGAACTTGGTTGGATCGGGGCGTGGCGACAGCACCGAACATCCGCCGGCGAGCGGCATTGAAATGATCGCGAGGAGGATGAGGAGGCTGCGCCGCTTCATTCGCCGTCCTTCTTAAAGGAACGCCCGCGCACGATAGCATCGGGATTGCGCTCGAGATATTCGGCCAGTTGACGAATCGCGCGCGCGGCCTCGGAGAGATCGACCAGGGTGTGGTTGGCCTGGTAGAGCAGTGGGGCGTTGGGGCGCAGCGTATCGTCGAGGCGATCGAGCGTGACCTGGGTCTTCTTGAAGGTCGCGTCGGCATTACGCGCCGTCATCTGCAGGCTCGTGCCCAGCGGTCCGATCTGGCGGTCGAGATGCACGGTCAGGGTGCGGATACTTTCGGAAGTCTTGTTCAGACTCTGGCCGGTTTCCTTCAACGAGGCGATCGATTCTTTCAGGTTCTGCGATTCCGCGAGGTCTTTGACGGCGGCGAGCGCCTGGGTCGCCGTAACGACGAGTTTATCGACATGGACCTTGTCGAGCTGGTCCATCAGCTTGAGCGCGACCGATTGCGCCTGTTCAAAGGCGGTCGGCATGGTCGGAATTTCCGTGTAGGGCGAATTCTGGTCGGTCGCAAACCGCGCCGGAGTACCCGGATGCATGTCGAGGTCAACATAGAGCAGACCGGTCAGCAGGCTCTCGGTCGCCAATTGGGCGCGCAGCCCGCGAGCAATGGCGAGCTTCATGCCGGCCGGATTGCCGACGTTGATATAGGTGGCGCCGCGCTTGAGGATGCGGCCCTCGTCGAGCTCGATGACGACCGGAATTCTGATCACGCTCGAGCTGCCGACGGTGACGGGTCCGGTGGCGGCATTGAGGCTCAGCAGAATCTGCCGCACCTCGCCGATCTCGACGCCCTTGAATTTGACCAGCGCGCCGACCCGCAGACCGTTGACGTTGCCGTCGAAAAAACAGACGAACTGATGGGTGTTGCGAAACAGAGAACCTGATCCGAGCAGCGCCACCGCGGCAATCGCGAGGGCGATCGCGCCGATCACGAATGCGCCGACGAAGGCCGGGTTTGCTCGTTTAGCCATGTGCCTTCTCCGAGTTAGGCGCCGGCTCGCCTCGTGTCAGAAACTGCCGCACCCGCGGTTCGGTCGAATGGGCGAGTAATTCGCGCGGATCGCCCATGGCGATTATGCTGTGAGTCTCGGCGTCGAGCAGCACACTGTTGGTGGCGATGGCGAAGATGCTCGGCAGTTCGTGGCTGACGACCACCAGGGTGGCGCCGAGACTGTCGCGCAGCGCCAGAATGAGATCGTCGAGCAGGCGCGAGCTGACCGGATCGAGGCCGGCCGAGGGCTCGTCAAAAAACAGAATCGCGGGATCGAGCGCGATTGCACGCGCCAGACCGGCGCGCTTCTGCATACCGCCGCTGATTTGGCTGGGGTAGTAATCCTCGAAACCCTTGAGGCCGACCAGGGCGAGCTTGAGCAAGGCGATTTCGCGAATCTCGGGCGGCCTCAAATCAGTGAACTCGCCCAGCGGCAGGCCGATATTCTCCGCCAGGGTCATCGAGCTCCACAGCGCCCCCGATTGGTAGAGCACGCCGAAGCGCCGCAGCATCGCCTCGCGCTCCTCGGGTGCGGCGGTGGTGAAATTCACGCCGTCGTAGAGGATTTCGCCGCGCACGGGCTCCATCAGACCGAGGAGGTGACGCAGCAGGGTACTTTTACCGCAGCCCGAAGCGCCCATGATGACGAAGATGTCGCCGCGGCGCACGGTGAAGTTGAGGTCGTGCATGATGACGAAGCTGCCATAGGCCATGGTGAGGTTGCGCACCTCGATCTGCGGCGGGCGATCCTTGGCGATACCGTTTGCCGCCGCCGCGACGCCGCCCGCACTATTTCCGGTAGCCAATCTAGTCGCGCCCTCGCTCTCGGATATCCCTACACAATAGCGTCATTTGGTCAGCAGCGCTTGAAGATGTTTTTAGGATGAGCTGAATCGCCGGCGCGTCCCCTCAGATTCCCAGGATGTGGAAGAGAACGGCGAAGATGCCGCAGGCGACCACGATCATCACCATAGCGCTGACGACCGCGGCGGTCGCGGCTTCGCCCACCGCCGACGAGCTGCTGCCGCATTCAAAGCCCTCGTAACAGCCTGCCAAAGCGATCAGCACGCCATACACTGCGCTTTTGACCAGCCCGCCGACCAGCGCGGTCATCGTGACCGCCTGTACGGTTTGATGCCAATAGGCGGTCAGCGAGAGTCCCAGGACGCCGACCCCGACTGTGGCGCCGCCGAGAATACCGACGATGTCGGAATAGAGGCAGAGCAGCGGCATCATCAGGATGAGCGCGATCATCCGGGGCAGCACGAGGAATTCCATCGGCGAGATGCCCATCGTCGAGAGCGCGTCGATTTCCTGCGTCACCTTCATGCTGCCCAGTTCTGCCGCGAAGGCCGCGCCGGTGCGTCCGGCCATGATGATCGCGGTCATCATCGCGCCCATCTCGCGCACCATCCCGATGCCGACGAGATCGGCGACATAAATCGCCGCGCCGAACTGCTGCAACTGGACCGCGCCCATATAAGCCAGAATGACGCCGACCAGATAGCTGATCAGCGAAACGATGCCGAGGGCATTGGCGCCGCAGGCCTGGATCACATCCATCAGATCGGAGCGCCGATAGCGCGATCGTCCGCGCACGAAGCTCGCGAGCGCGAGGGCGACCATGCCGATGAACTCAACGAATTTCCCGGAGGCGGTGAGGTAGGCGATGATTGCGGCGCCGATCCGCGTTACGAACGGGCCGCCCACATCTTCGAGGATGGCCTCCTTGTTCTCGGGCACGGCCTCGGCGAGTTTGATCAGGCGGTCGAGTCCGGGCGGCAATCCTTCGCGGCTGAAGGGGAATTTGCGCGCCTGGCAAATGGCATCGATCCCGACGATAAAGCTGACCAGGCTGCTGTCCCATTCGGTCACGCCGGTCGCGTCAACGGAGACCTGCGGCGGACGCGCGCCTGCCGTCAGCGCCGATTCGACGGAAGCGGCCAGCGGCATGCCGCGGCGCAGATGCCAGGCGCCGGAGACCCGCACCACGACCTTGCCCCCCTCGGCGCGTACGACATCGACCTGACGGCCGTTGCCGACGGCACTGCCGATCGAAGGTGCCGCGGCAGGCGGGTTGACGGTGTCGCTCATGGCCGGGAGTTCCTCGTGCGCTCAGCCCGCGACGTCGCCCTGGTAATGCCATTGGGCAAGGCGCGCGCTCAGGGTCTCGGCCCAGTAGTCGATCGCGGCATGGGCGTCGCCCCATTGCCATTGCGCGGGCGTCTTGTGCGAGCCGCCGCCGATACGGTGATCGACCCACGCCAGCAGGCGCGCGCCGGTTATTGAGTCGGTCACTTCGCCTTCGCTCTCGGCGGCGCCCGTGAAGGAATAGGCCCCGGGGGAAATTTGCTTGACGACTTCGAGCAGGGCGGCCGGCGGGGGCATCGATGAGACCGTGTGCATGCCGGTCGGGGCGCGCCCGAAATCGATGATCGCGATGCGCAGGCGCATCACGCCCGGTCCCGGCTCATCGACAATCGTAAAATCGCGGCCCAGGTGCTGCTTGAGCACTTGGTACATATACACGCTGAGCACGAATTGATCCTCGGGCGCGATATCGAGCGTCATGTCGCCGCACCACAGGGTCACCGGCTCGATAATGATCCTGCCGTAGCGCGACGATTCGGCATCGAGGTCCTGGTAGTAGAGCAAATCGCTGCCATCGGGCCCGGGCTTCATCTGCGCGGGGTCGGCGAATAACGCGGGGCGCGGGCGCATCACCTCGATTTGTGCGGAAGTCGGCGGTTCGTTTGCGGCGCATCCGGCGAGCATCAGGCCCGCGAGGATTCCCGCAATCAGGGCGCTCAACGGCTTTGCCATCGTTTCTATCCGGCCCACACCCACCACGGTTTGCGGCATCGTCGGCTTAAGCCGCGCTTGAAGTCGGGGCGGCCGCCGCTTGTGCGCCCCCCGGCGCCGTAAAGCCCAGTTGACTGCGCAACATAATGAAGTGCGCGACCGCGGAACGCGAGAGCAGGCCGACGAGACGTTCTGCTTCCATCACCAGCAGGCGCCCGCTGTCGGCCTCCGCCATCTGCCGGAGCGCGTTGGAGACCGGCGCGTCGGGGGCGATCACGATCGCCGAATCGAGTCGGCGCATGATGTCGCTCACGCGCTTGTAGCGGCGCTCCTCGACCGGGCAATCGCGCACGTGGCTGAGGCCGACGAGGCCGGTCACGCGCCCATTGTCGATAACCGGGTAGGCGCCGTAGCCGTGGTGCATGAAGCGATCGTTGATGGCGTCGGCGACCGTCATCGCGGCGTCGATCGTGACTGGATCGCGCACCATCAGATCGCTGACCCGCTCGCTGCCGAGGACTTGCTCGATAACGATGCTCTGGTAGCTGGAGGAGGCGGCGCCCTTGAGAAACAGCGCGATGAAGATCAGCCACAGCCCGCCAATCAGGGAGCCCGAAAAGATTTGCAGAGCGCCAAAAAAAATCAGGCCGTAGGCGATGCCTCGTCCCCATTCGGAGGCGCGCGCGGTGGCCTGCCGGAAATCGCCCGAGCGCGCCCACATCATCGCACGCAGGATGCGGCCGCCGTCGAGCGGAAATCCGGGCAGCAGGTTGAAAAGGCCGAGTGCGAAATTGATGAAACCGAGGTAATCGAAGACCGAGGCCCACATCGGGTACGATTCGTGGAAGCCGAACGCGCCCGGAATCGCGAGGAAGAACGTGCCGAGCACGAAGCTCGTCAAGGGACCGACCGCGGCGATTTTGAGTTCATCGCGGGCGCTGGTGGGCTCGTGACCCAGATGGGCCATGCCGCCGAAGATGAACAGCGATATGCGCTCAACCGGCTGCCCGAGGTGGTTGGCGACAATCGCGTGGGCGAGTTCGTGAGTCACGATCGAGGCGAAGAACAGCAGCGTCGCGACGATGCCGACCATCCAATAATCGATACCCGGGTAGCCCGGGTGCAGTTCAGGGAAGTAGCCGGCCGAGAGGCTCCAGAGTACCAGCACGAAAATGATCAGCCACGAATAGTCGATCGCGATCTGAACGCCGGCCACCTTGAACAGATCGATTTCCTGCCGCTGTTTCGCTTCCATCAACGCCGCTCCAGTTTGGCGAGCCCGGATTCGATGATCATGTCAGTAGCCCGCGACTCCGAATATACCATCGGCGCGCGCCCAAGGTGATGTTTTCTGTTTGATATAGCAAGTGGAGACACGAATTCACCCTTGTCCGTTATCACAGGACCACCTACCCGAGCACCGCGAGCAGTCCGAAAAGTCAGGTCAAGACTGTTGGGCTGCTCGCAGCGAAGCATCCCGGGCCTTAGTGCGGTATTACTGGAATGTTTCGGCGGCGCTCGTTTTATCAACCCACGCCCGACGAAGCCACTCGCACTACCAATTCGAGCGGCCATCCCGACAGAGGTTTTCCCAGGGCGAAGCCCGCACGTCCCTGCCGACAATCGAGCATCGCGAGCGTGGCCCACCGTCGGCATGGAATGCCGTGAAACCTCAATGAGGTTTCAGTTTTCGAAAGAACTTAAAAGTTTTGTGCTATTCGACTATTTCGGGGCGTTACGGAGAGACGGCGCGTCCGCGCTCAGGATTTCTCGGGCGCGAAGAACAGAATCGTGCGCGCCTCGATACTTTCCCGCGGGGCCGCGTTGGGCGGTGAAGTCGGATCCTCGAAGGCCGAATGGGCCGTGAAACGGGTGCGGCGCTCGTCGGAATCGAAGCACTTGAGCAGGAGGGCTTCATCGGTGCGCATCCGCGGGAAATAGAACCATCGATGCGCCGGATTGTAGGCCACTGAATAGACCTCGCCGGTGCGGTCGCGATATTTGAGATCGGTCGCCACGAAGTCCTTCAGCGTCATGCTATTGGCGTCGCAGACCGCCAGCGGGAACTCCTCAATCGGTCCGCGCACCGGGCGCCAGACGTTGATGAATGCGTAGCGATGCTTGAGCAGCTCAGCGGCCTCGGCATCGCCGACCAGTTCACGCACGCGCTGCGGCCCCGACTTGATGGTATAGTCATTGTGCGCGAATTTCACCGGCTCGCGCACGCCCAACTTCGCCCGCATCTCCTTGGAACCGTTGCGGACGTTGTGGTCGAACACGATTACTCGCGCCGCGCCGGTTATTTTCTTCACCAGCCGCTCGACCTCGGGGTAATAGACCCGCCGCACCTCTTCATCATTATAGAAGTCGTGCACCGCCGTCGGCGTCTCGGTGAGCATGAAGCCCTGGTTGTCGAGCGTGATTTGATCGACCACCGGCCGCCCGTTGACGATCGGAACGGTTTGCTTGACGATCTTGCCGGAACGCGCCGGCACGCCCGGCGGCGGCTCGTAGGTATAGCTGACGGGCTTCTCACCCGTATCGACCAGGTAGTTCATCGGCGCCTCGATGCGGTCGAGAGGCCCGTTGATGCCGAGTTCGCTGGTGGTGCTCATGGAACAAACTTTATAACGGCGCGCCGGAATTTGACAAACGGACGGCGCTACCCGATAGACCCACGCCGGACGGATCGGTAGCTTCGCGGGTAGAGGCACAAGGAATCTTAATCGACGAGTTCGAAGGAATTAGTTCAGCATGGCCCTTTCGCCCGTAAACGATAACCGCGGCAAGCTCTTTCGCACGCTGATCGATCATCACCTGCGCTTCACGCTGGCCAAGCGCCGGATTCAGCTCACCAAGGCGGACTGGTATCGCGCCACCGCGATGGTCGTGCGCGACCTGCTGGTCGAAAAGATGCTCGCGACCGAGGCGCGCTTCGAACGCCGTCACGCCAAGAAGGTCTACTACCTGTCGCTGGAATTTCTGATCGGGCGATCGCTCGAGAATAACCTCTACAATCTCGGGCTTATCGAGGTCTGCCGCGAGGTCTTGGCGGAGAACGGCTTCGACCTGCAATTGCTCTTCGATTACGAGCCCGACGCGGCGCTCGGCAATGGCGGCCTCGGGCGGCTGGCCGCGTGCTTTCTGGATTCGCTCGCGACCCTCGACATGCCGGGCTATGGCTACGGCATCAACTACGAGTACGGGCTCTTTCGCCAGGAGATTCGCGATGGCCATCAGGTTGAGATGCCCGACGCATGGCAGCGCGAGACCTCGCCATGGCTGGTCGAACGTCCGGAGGAATCGTGCCTGATACCGGTTTACGGCCGCATCGAACATCGCATCGATCGCCACGGCGAGTACAAACCCGCGTGGGTTGATTGGCGCATGATCTCCGGCGTGCCCTCGGACTTGCCGATCGTCGGATACGGCGGGCACGCGGTAAACTATGTGCGGCTTTATTCGGCGCGATCGTCGAGCGAATTCGACATGCAGATCTTCAACGCCGGCGACTACATGAAGGCGGTCGAGCAGAAGATGGTCTCGGAGACCATTTCGAAAGTACTGTATCCGTCGGATTCCGTGCAGGCTGGTCGCGAACTGCGCCTGTTGCAGGAATACTTCTTCGTCGCGTGCGCCGTGCGCGACATCATCCACGGCTTCCTGCGGCGCGGCGAAGATTTGTCGGATTTCCCTAACAAGGTCGCGATTCAACTCAACGATACCCATCCTGCGCTGGCGGTTGCCGAGCTGATGCGTCAGTTCGTTGACGAATACGAGCAGAACTGGGAGACCGCCTGGGAACTGACCCGCGCGACGGTGGCCTACACCAATCACACGCTGATGCCCGAGGCGCTCGAGCGCTGGCCGATCGGTTTGATGGAGCGCGTGGTACCGCGTCATCTGCAGATCATCGGCGAGATCAACCGCCGCTTCCTGAGCGAGGCCGCAATCGTCTGGCCCGACGATCTCGATCGCGCCCGGCGGTCCGCGATCATCGAGGAGAACCCCGAGGGGGGGCAAGTGCGAATGGCGCATCTCGCGATCGTCGGCAGCCATTCGGTAAACGGGGTCTCGGAGCTGCATTCGGAACTGGTCAAGACCCGCCTCGTGCCGGACTTTTATCGGCTGTGGCCCGAGCGCTTCAGCAACAAGACCAACGGCGTCACCCAGCGCCGCTGGCTCCTGATGGCGAACCCGGGCCTCGCAAGTCTGCTCGACGAAACCGTCGGCCCCGCGTGGGTGACCGACCTCGAACTGCTCACCGGAATCGAAGCACGCGCCGGCGACCCCGGCTTCCAGAGCCGCTTCGAGGCGATCAAGCGCGCCAACAAGGAGCGCCTCGCCCGCATCATCAACCGCGTTGCGCATGTCGATGTCGATCCGGCGGCGATCTTCGACGTGCAGGCCAAGCGCATCCACGAGTACAAACGCCAGCTCCTGATGGCGCTGGGAATCATCCACCAGTACCTCACCCTCGTCGAAGACGGAGTCGAGCCGCCGGCGCCGCGCGCGTACATCATGGCGGGCAAGGCCGCGCCGGGTTACTGGGCCGCCAAGATGCTCATCAAGCTGATCAACAACCTCGGCGAAGTGATCAACAATGACGTCCGCACGCGCGGGCTGATCAAGGTCGCGTTCCTGCCCGACTATCGCGTCTCGCTGGCCGAGAAGATCATTCCCGCGGCCGACGTGTCGGAGCAAATTTCCACTGCCGGCATGGAAGCATCGGGCACCGGCAACATGAAGTTCGCGATGAACGGGGCGCTCACGATCGGCACGCTCGATGGCGCCAATATCGAGATTCGCGAGGCGGTCGGCGCCGACAATATTTTTATTTTCGGGCTTACCGCCGGCCAGATTGCCGAGATGGTCGCGGGGCGCCAGTACCATCCGACCGAATATTACGATGCCGACCCGCGGCTCAAGCGCGTGCTCGACGAACTGGCGTCCGACCGCTTTTGCCCCGAGGAGCCGGGACTATTTCGCTGGATTCGCGACGTGCTGCTCAATCGCGACGACTACTTCCTGCTCGCCGATTTCGCGTCGTATATCGAGACCCAGGCGCAGATTTCAAGTGAGTATGTCGAGCCTGCCGGATGGACGCGCAAGGCGATTCTCAATGTCGCGCGCATCGGCACATTTTCGAGCGATCGCACGGTGCGCGAATACGGCCGCGATATCTGGAACGTCGAACCCGCGTAACCCGCGTTAGCTCGTCCTGCTATGAGCCTCCGGGGGGGGTCAGTGAATGTGAGATACGAGAATCCCGAAAAAAGCACAGCACCGGGACCCATTCGCCGCCCTCGGAGTCTCCCCCGCCCCTCGCGTACTCATCCCCGCATGGCCTCATCGACGCGCTCCGCATGACCCACCCCAGTCTATTCACTGTGGGAAGTGTCAGGTTTCACGACTCTTTTCCCCTCTCCCTCCGGGCACCCCTAGCGCTTTGATGCGGGTGTGGGGACGAAGATCATCGCCGCCGAGTTCATGCAGTAGCGCAGTCCGGTGGGCGGTGGCCCGTCGTCGAAGACGTGACCCAGATGCGCGTCGCATTCAGTGCACAAGACCTCGGTGCGCTCCATGAAAAACGATCGATCGCTCTGCGTGCGGACATTCTCGGGGGCGATCGGCGCCCAGAAACTGGGCCATCCGGTATGCGAATCGAATTTGTTGGCCGAGTTGAAGAGCGCGTTGCGGCAACATACGCAGCGGTAGATTCCGACTTCTTTCCACTCGTCGTACTGATTCTCGAAGGGCGCTTCCGTACCTTTCTCGCGGGTCACGTGGAATTGCTCGGATGATAGCTGCTTGCGCCATTCGGCCGGGCTTTTGACTACTTTCGGGATTGTCGAGGGCCCCTTTTTCACACCGGCGTCAGTGAACTCGATCACGGTGACCGTCGGCGTATCCGAGGTGGCTTCGGCCTGCGCGCGAGGGGTCAAGCCGAGCGCGAGTGCGATCGGCAATCCGAGCGCAGTCGTGACAAAAGCGCGGCGCGAGAGGAATCGGGCGCCACGATTACGGGAGAATTTGTCGTTCATTACTTTGATCTTCCGGCGATTGCCTCCCGAAGTTACACGATGACTGCCAAACGAAAGGCAGAAGTCGACACCTCACGGCATTTTGATGCTCAGAATAGCCCGCAAAGTTGCTGGTCAGAAAGGTTTTCCCGAATATCGTGACGATTCGGCGAGGAATGTAGCTTCGCCGGAACATTCGGTGGGAGTTCACGGCCCGGAATTGATCGCACTTCTTTGTTTTGGGGGCGAGTCCTTCCAGAAGTCGATAGCTCGGGCTCGCCCGAGCCCGCGTCAGCTCCCGTCACACCGTCCCTAGTTCATCACAAAGCCGTTGAAAAAAGAGAATCGGCGTCCGCTACCTGCTTGACGGCGCCGGCCGTGTTCAAATTGAGTCGAAAGGAAGCGGCGCGAAAAAGAGGCGTCGATTCGCCGGATCGTGCCGAGGCCCTACTGTTGGCACTCCCGGCCGCGACATGGAGCGCGGCGACGGCGATTAGATTGGTTCCCGCGATGGGTAGCCAACGGTTTGACAATTTCGATCCGCGGCACCAGGCGGCGGCGCAATTGGCGTCCGGGCGGTGGCTCGGGAAGCAGGAACGCGAGGACCTGATCGCTGACGCTCAGCCACGCGCACGCACCTCGCGATACGTCCGCCGCGTCAAGCAAGGAATTTTCCAGCGCGGATTCTAGCTTGTGCTAAGTGTGCGCAAAAAATGGGCTTGCAGAATGGGCTCAATTGTGGCTGCGCATCGAAATGTAGACTGGCACTGCCTGGACGACTTGGAAAATGCGCAAATTTTCTTATCGACCAAAAGACGGGCGAGTTGGTCCCTCTCCGAGAGTCACAACCCTCCGAGCCTGAAACCGCCGTGTCCCGGCCGCTGTCCGAGCCCGAGCGCTTTATTCGGCTCGACATTGTGATGACGATCACGAGACTTTCGCGTACTACGCTCTGGCGTATGGAACGACTAGGAACGTTCCCGAGACGAAAAAAGATCGGCAAACGTGCCGTGGCTTGGCTTGAGAGCGAAGGGCGGGACTGGCTAGCCGGGTGCTAGCCCGAGCTTCTACCCGCCGACCTTGACGATCCTCTGCTAGTGATAAAAACCTTTGATTTCTTTAGGTTTTTTTGGTGAGCCGTCTGGGACTTGAACCCAGGACCCTCTGATGAATGACCAGAGGGCTAACGCGAAAAGCGCCCGTATTCATTGGGCTTTTTACCCTACCGCGCCGTGATGTAGACGCACCGTAGACGTTACTTCCCTGGGGGCTCGTTTCGGCACTCGGCTGGAGGCGTTGTCGGGATCGCTTCGGCGCAGATGTGGTCAGTCGCCTTCGCCGCGTCCTGATCGGACCAGTAACCGCCATTGATCCGTCGTTGCCGCCACGCTCTGCCAAGGGCTGTTGGCCCGGCTCGTGGCTCCACGTGGCCCGAGCGCCCTGGACTGGCACAACCACGCCGATCTTACGCGGCGGCGCGACGTGGGCAGGCTAACGGGCACGTTGCGGCGATTCCAGCGGCCATCTGGGCGTCAGAAGGCTAGAGTGGCGAGCGACGCGATGCCGTTTTATACGGCCGAGGCGAAGGCACGGCAGGCGACGAGTACTGGTGGCACACACCCTCAGCTTGTGGAAGTAATTCCGCAAGCTGCAGACGCTGGTAGGGCTCGCGACCACGCGGCTAAACGTGTTGGAGGTCCAGATTGCTTCGCGCAACCCGCATCCGTCCGACCTACCCATCCACACGCGGGAGCCCATCGTCGCCAAGAAGCGCCTCGTGTTGCGCGTCGTTCGGGCCACGGCGCGGTTTCGGCGGGAGGTGGGCGTCACCGTGCCAGTTCGGGGCGCACGACGGCACACGTGCCAGCGAGTGGCAGGATGGTCGCGGGTGAGGCCCGTGGTGAGAGAGATTACGCGGAATTTTCATAAATCGGCGAAATGCGGTCGCTTCGGCAACAGCGCCATTAGCGAGGAAGGTGCGGCTATGATGGAGAATGTGTTCTGGGCGCTTGTGGGTGGATTTTCAGTACTCGCTTTTCTACTTTATTGCGTGGCCGACGAGATTCGCCGCCTTCGCGATGATGTTAAAGAAATGAAGAACGAGTTAGGCTTTCGCGAACTAACAACTTTCGCTCACAATGTCATGGACGAACTCCGCGACATCGAAAAGGCGATCAATGATCCCGATTGGCGGGAGTAACGCGACCAGCGATCAAACTGAACCAGTATCGGGCTTCGGTGCCGCGCCCGCGCTCGATGCGAAGGAGGATGGGTTGGGGCAAGTTCGAAATGGCTTGCACCATAGGTCGCGGGAGGGTAGATCGGGAAAATTACATCCTCTATGAAACATTCAATTCGAACACATCCAAAAATTGGCGGCTGGCCTCCCGGATTCGGTGGCTCACAAGCGTCGGGAGCAGGCTTCCCGATCCACGAACAGGGGATCCTCCGTGATGTAGTGATTTATGAAGCTGACGCTGTACTTCCCAGGCGGATATATCTGAGCGTCGAATATCGTGGTAATCGGTTCGGCGGTGGGCTCGTCCCGAAGGACGAGAACGTGATTGATCGACTGCACGCGTTTTTGAGAACAAACTGCCTCGGCAAAGAAATCAGTGAGATCGGTTCTCTGAATGTGTGTCTCCCATGAAGCCCCGTCACACCGCCGCGCTCGCGCTTGTGGGCTGGTATCTGATGGTGCCGATCCCCGGCAACGATCCAATCCCCGACCCGGTAGTCACCTTTTCAAAGTGGGTTAATATCCGCAGCTTCGATTCCGCCGAGCGATGTGAGGATGGACGCCTAGGCGTGATCGAAACGGGCATCGGCGGTCCTCAGTTGGGTGGCTATCCTGACTGGGAAGTGAAAAAGGTCTTGCTTCTTAGTCAGTGCGTCGCCAGCGACGATCCGCGGCTGGCAAAGTAAGATGATCCGCTCAGGCGCGGCGCGCGCTTCTGACGGGCCGGCTCCTCCCTCGGGAGGGCGAAAGGCGGCACGTAGTGGCCCGGCGACGAGTGCTCAGTCGGCACGGCCGCGCGGTTTAGGCCGGATCAGGTCGCTCAGGTCCACTGCTGGCTTGCGCACGTGTCCTCGTGACTCTGGTGGCAGCCACTCTCGCACGCCGTCCGGCCGCGTGGACACGTGCCAAAGTTGCGTGGGCGTTTTGAAGCCTCCGGCCTTCGTCGCAACGGCGCAACGGTCGCACTCGAGTTTTTCGTAAGGATCCCGCCAGCCACAGATAGGGCAAGCCGAAAAAGCAGTCGCATCAAATAGGCGTGCTTTAACCTTCGGTGTAGTCTCGACAATATTCATTAGAGCTTGCTCCAGTAATTCCGGCTCATCCGCGAGCTCGAGCGCGCATCTTGCCGATCTTCCGCCTCGCAGAAATCGCGTCCGAGTGCGTAAGCGCGATTGCTAACGTCGCTGGTGCCGGCAACGTGATCGCCGCCGAGCGCCCATCGATCAGCACCACGATCACGGGACGCGCCCGACGTCCACTCGATCTTGTTGGACACCTGGCCCTGTTGCACCGCAGGAAGCGCGGCCATCGCCATCGCAACGACGATATCGATCTTGTGGCTCTGCTTTTCTTTTGCGATTCGCCAGCCGCGTGACGTCTCGAGCGCTACGGCACGACTTACAGCCAACCTGATCTCAGCGTCGGGATAGACCACGAGGTTGCGACCCTTCACGAGTTCGTAAAAGTTGGTCGAAGCCTCGGTGAGATTCGGTACTGACTGAGCGAACTCGATCATAGGAAGGCCGGACGTGGTGAGCCGCTGTGCCGTGGATTGCATTTGGTACGGGTCAAACCTCACCTCGCGGACGTTGAAGCGATGGCGCAACTCAAGCAGCGTTTTTTCGATCGTCATTTCAAAGTCGAGCGGGTCGGTCGGGCTCGGCTGAAAGATGCGGTGCCATACCAGTCTGACTTTGCCGTTCTCGAACGTCACCGCCGCGATCGCCGTCGAATCCCTTTTTACCGATGCGTCCACGCCAACCCAAACCGGCAGGCCAGGGTTCGTCAACTCGGGCGACAGGTCAGGCGCCACACAGGCGTCCCACCAGTCCATATCGACGAAGGACGATTCGCTAGTGACCCATCGATTCTCGATCAATCTGAGGTATGCATTCGGTCGAAGCTGCAGCCGCATCTGAGCGAGCCAGGACTCGGTTTGCCAAGGCGCCGGCGGTTGATGCGTCCAAAACGCGAGCATCCCGGACGACTCGTAAAGATCGGGGGCTACGAGTTCGCCGGCAATCGCCAACTTGTAAAGTGACTCGAGTAATTTGCTCTCGCCGCTGAAGCCGCTGTACGTTACCGTCAGTCGGCCCGAGACCTTGCGAGTTGGCGACGGCACGGCCTCGTCCCACAATCGTGTGGACGCTTCACTTACATAGCCCCAAAGTTCATCGAAAATACAAAGGGCGGGATTGCTGCCCGCAAAACCTGAATAGTCGCTAGCGCAGGCCTGAATGAATGATCCGGTACTCAGAAACTCGATCCTACTGGCCGTCACCTTCGCGATCGATGTGAGTACCGGACTCGCTTCGATGATTCGCCGGCAGGCCTCAAATACTCGGCCAACAGATTGCTCGAAGTCGTTGCTCAAACAGTAGATTTCGGCGTAGCGACCGCCAACCACCACGGCGACGTAGATCGCGAGCATCGCAGCCAGTGCCGTCTTGCCCGACTTTTTCGGCGCACTGAAAACCATCTCAGGGAATCTCAGTCGGCCATCCGTGGTCAGTGTGAATGCGCGCCGGATAAACTCGGCCTCGGCCGGGTAGAGAATGAAGGGTCTACCGTCCTCTGGGTTGCGAAGCACCGCGCGGATGAAGGCCACGGGATCGTCGCGGTGTCGCGTAAGGTCACTCGTTGCGGTTTCGTTCGGCATCATCTAGCTCCGCGTAGGCCGCCGCGATATCGATCGTCTTTTCTTTTCGGAATGCTTTTAACGTCGAAGGCGTAAGGCCGAGCTTCTCAGCGAGCTTACTTTGCGTTTCAGTAAGCCGACGAATTGTGTCTATCGACGGTCGCAGTTCGCCGTCATCGCCGATGAGACCCTGACCACGTATTTTGTTTCGAGCGTCGCTCAGCAAAAGACAGATGCCCGCGAAACCGTACAACTGCGGAGTGAAAATCGGGTCGTCCAGGTGAGGCGCTAACCTGCGGATGCTGCGCACGGCTCGGCGCACGCGCGCATCACGTTTCGCAATGCGGCGCGAAGGTGCAGCCGGACTAGTGTCAACGGCGCTTTCAGCGGCGTCATCGACACTAGTCTTCGCGACGGGGAAGTCGTCGTGGTCCGGCATATTTTGATCGGCGTTACTCATTTAACTTTGGGAGGGAACTTGCGCGGCGGTGGTGCGATCGGAACACTCCCACGCACCTTCCTCCGCCGAGTGCGCATGTCGGGCCGCGCAATTCGAGGCGCGGGCGAGCCGGCGCCGATTTCAGCGTCGTGGGTGCCCTTTTGCGTGACTAGGTTTTCATTCATAAGATTAAGTGAGTGCCGGGCGTGGTGACGGGCGAGGTGAACGATCCTTCCCGCCACCTACGCCGTGTGCGTGCACGGCGGCCCGGCGGGATTGAAAGGGCGGACGGATCCAGTGGACAAGACCGGATCCGCCGATCGGCGAGAGAGCATCACGCCCAGCCCTATGACGTAAACTTTCGAAGCGGCGCGAAGCTAAAACTGTGCGCCGACGAGCCGGATTTCAGCGCCTGTGCGCGGCGCAAACAGTCGGCAGCTAACTGAACTTTCGCATCGTGATCTTCGCCAGGGTCATCCGCTTCCGCCAGATGGCGACCAGCTTCCTCCTCAAGGTCGTCGGCCGATTCACCACCACCAGCGGGCAAATTCTTGTCATTGGACGGCTCGGGCCGATCATCGTAAGTCTCGAATTTGATTTGCGCGCCGCTAAATTCCTTGTCGTCGGGCCGTCCACCGACGCGTGCTGGTGCGTCGCTGCCGAAACCACGAGTGTATTCGCGCGGCGGAGGAGCGACCGGCACCGAGTGCGTGCTGATACCCTGACCGCGCGCGATCGATGTTGCGATGAGCAACTTCTCGGCGGGTGAGAGGTTGAACTGTCCAAAGCTGTAGGTTTTTTCAGTTGACATTTTGGTTACCTTTCTTGTTGGTTTGTAAACTTTCATATTCGCAAGCTGTATCGATGGACCGGCGCCGATCTTCACTTGCCTAATGCCTCGTCGCCACGTGGCCGGGTGTGTATTCGAGTGCGCGGGATCCGCCGACCATCCGTCAGAACGACGCGGCTGTGGTCGAAGCGGTCGATCAACAGTGGGTCGACCTGGATCAAGATGAGGGCGATTTCTGCCGTGCTATATCCCGCCTTTGTCGCCAGTCGGCGCACGCGGTGCTTTGCCGGTCCGTTAGTCATTTTCAACATGATCCTTGGGCGCTTCGATCTTCGGCAGGCTGCCCACAAATCGGCGCCAACCTTCATCCGAGAACGCTGCAGTGCGCATGCGCTCGCGAATCGCGGTCCGCATGATCGTGCGACCGTCGGCCGTGACGATGCGATCGAACTCAAGTGCAACTATCTTCGATGGTTTTGCCGCAGCGACGGCCGCGTCGAGTTCCTCGGGCGGGATGTTTAAGGCGCTTCCGCGACTGTAGAACGCGTTTGCTTCGGCCTCCAACTGGTGTGGGTCAGGCCGAGCGCTGATTGTGACTTTCAGAAGGAGTTGATGTAGCTCGTTCAACGCTGCCGGTATGTCGTCATAACGGCAGGTGTGCAGGTCCGTGTCGACGCGCGGCAAGAATCGGTCGAGAAGCCCGCCAGGGTGTTTAGGGTCGTGGCCGAACTGGATAAGCAGCGCCTCGGCGCCCTTTTTCGCGATTTCGGCCGGGTCGATGGTTTTGAGGTCTTCAAGAGTTTTCATTGTCGTTCCTTTGAGCACGCATCATAACTACAGTGCCAGATTTTGGCGTGCCAGTTTTACTAGGTTTGTGCCCCTTTGCGATTACTCAGTCGGTGCCTTAAGCGGCTTCCGGTGCCTCGATGCCCCATCCGACGATCACTTGATCTCATCCTTCCCGTTCCAGTCCAGCACGTAGGTTCCCTGGCCAGGACCGCAGTGCGCTAATCTTGATCCTAGGTTCTCATGTGGGTCTTGGCCGGGCCGTCCGGCGCCGTGGGTGTGACCTTTACGTGCGCAAAACGGGCACCGATCCACCAGGACAAAATAGTTCGCATGCCGCTGCCGGAGCAGTGTGACCCGCACGGTCGGTACCTGGGCGTTCATGATCGACGCTCGAACACGATCAAGCTGCCGTCGGCCTTCCGAATGTGGCAACTGCCGGCATAGCGCGGGAGCAAGACGTCGCCAGGTTGCAGCGCGGCTTCGAGTCTCTGCATTTCGGGCACAGACCAGGCCCAACCGCGTTGAGCTTGGTGTAATCGGAAACAGTCTAACTGCACCGCGACCTCGGGCGCCTTGAGTACGGCCGAACAGTGGGGGCAGTGAGTAAGTTGATCGACGTCGCCGGCGCCGCCGCGATCGCCGCGTATGGCCGATGCGACCGCTTCAACGATTCGGTGCCGCGTCGCCTGCGCGGCGTCGTCATCGATGACCATAAGCGCCTCAAGTGCGGCGGCGTCGAAGTGAGCGTCGATTGCGCGGGCGAAGGCGTTGAGTCCACGCACAAGACGTAGGCTTTTGCGACTGGTGCGTTTGGTGATTTCTATCATTTCACTTTTTCTCCAGGGTCTTTAGTTTTTCTTGAGGCCTTGCTCGGCGATCAGATCCTCGATCTGCTCATCTATGGAATTTAGTAGTTGCTCCGCTTTGTCATCGTCCTTCTCAAGTAGCTCGATCGTCTCCGTCAGGTGCGCAATCGACAGAATCGCATGCTCTTTCACGCCCTTGCCCGCCGCCGCGACGCTGCTGTCGTGCACCAACCGCTGTAGCTTTTCGATGGAGAACTTTGTGTGCCGGATTAGATCTGCCTTCCGGTTGCCGGTATCAAAAAGCGCCGCCAGGTTTATGTGCCAGAGCCGCACACTCCTACCGTCTCCATCGCTACCTAGACCTATGGCTTTAACTCGGACGGGGTGCGTCGTCGCGTGCTTTAACAGGCCCGCTTCAAATAGGAACTTGCCCGATTGATCCGGGTCGTACCCCACGACGATTTTAGGGAAGGCGCCGACCGTCATGTAGCCCAACCCCTTCATCTCTGTCGTATCCGCGTATCCCCAAAGTTCACTCGGTACTCTCTGGCTTGCGGCCGCGCCGTCCCGCGAAATCGAGTGCGCCAGCCAACCTTCGCTTACCGCAGATCGGAACTGACGCATCATCACGTTGGCATCAAAGCCAGCCGCGGCGGATGGCGCGTTCGATCCGCCGCGCTTTCCCAACCAGTGCAGGTAGACACGTTTAACTACCTCAGTGGGCATACCTGCTTCCCACGTGAGCGTTTCGGTTTTAATAGCCAGCTCTCCCGCCGCCGCGATCAGTGCAAACACCTCGGCAACTCGGGCGACCTCTTCGGCGGCATCCCCGGTCGAAGTGGGTAACATCTCGAAGACTTCCGCGCGCTTCGCATCGGTCCACGCGATTAGGGCTGCCTTGTTCTGCGTCAGCGCGCCGAGGAAGTGCCGCGACGGTGTACCGTAGTAGAGGCCGCACACCTTCGAGAGATTATCGGCAAACGGCTTACCCTCAGCACCTTCCTTCTCTCCTACGGGTTGATCGTGAATCGTCTGAAAGAGTCCAAACTTATTCTTGGGTGTCGCTATATCGATTAGTCGGACAAACATTCCGGCCTTAACTTGATGCTTCGCGTTGTAGAAATCGATCAACCGCTTCTCGCCGTTACTCAGCCATGCGACTAGCCACTTGCGCGTCTTGCGTGCGGTCACTCCGTCGCGATCAGAGCCCAGCTTAGATTCGCCGTTCGATATTGAGTACGCGAGCTGCCCGATCTCGGCATCTGGCAGCTTCGATTGGGACGTATCGTCCAGCGCCAGCAGCGTGCCCGTGCGCGCGACCGCGAGCAGCTCGATGCCGGCCGCCGTTGCATGCCACGAATGGAGATAAGTTTTATTACCCCACACACTGCCGCCGACTTCCTCAACCTTGGTTTTACCTCGCGACGATCTCCCTTGGAGGTTGACCCCGAAGCCCTTCAGTCCGAGCGGTTCGAGTAGGGGACCGACGAAAGCGAAACAGACGCCGAATACTAAATAATCATTACCCACACAAAAGCGCCCCTGATTGGTTTGCCAATCAGCCAGTGTGCCCGCGACCTGGTAGGGGCTTTCGTCGGTCGACGGCGGGAGATAGAGCGCCTCACCCTCGACCTCGCCAAAAACCTCATTGGGTAGTGCGAAGGCATCCCCGTACCAGCCTGGACTTAGGATTCGGCGGAGGAGCGTCGCCGGAGTCTGCAGCATGATGTACTCGCGCAACTCGCGGCGTTCCCGCTCGTTAAAGGCGCACGGAAAGCCGCGCCTCTGGAGTTCCGTGGCGATCGCTTGACCATCCATCTCGGAGTCCATCAACCACTGTTGCGCGTGACCGTCGGAGGCGGTCCATTCGAGCATCTTCGAATAGCCAGTCGGTGCGCCGTTGGTAAACTCGCGAACCTGGGCGGTGACACTCAGGCGGTCGGCAAAGGGATGATAGCGACCTTTCGCGGCGCCCATCCTCAATACGAACGCTCGCGCTGCGCGCCAATCGACGCCACCCTGCCCCATCCAGATGGCTTCCCAAAAAGTGAGATGGCCGTCGGCCAGCGCAATGAGATTAGCGTCGCCCAACATCGGAGCAGTGTAATTCGCGATCAGGCCGCTTCGGCGATGCTCGATCCAGACGCCGTTCGCGCCGTCAGTGCCGAGAACTACGAAATAACGCGCCGCCGCGATCGCCGCGTTCGCGTCCGACGCATCCTTGACCGCGGTAGCGACGGGCTCCGGTTTCGGCGAAATCATGCCATCCGGGAACTCTCCACCCATCGTCTCGATAAAGGTGATCACCTGCGCAGGAGTCCACTTCAAGCATTCGCGGCCGAGCTTCGTAGCGGGAGCGCCCAGGATCGCGTCGCAGATATCGAAGCCGTCTGGGAAGCCGGCCGAAATCTTGATTGACCGGAAGTGCTCGGAGCCCAGCTTCGTCGCAAGTGTTTTCGCAACATCCTTCTCGCCAGCATCACCCCAATAGATGACCTCGCAGCCTTCCAGCGGGCCTAGATCAGCGTGCTTGTGCTGTCCGGTCCCGCCGCTGATCGAGAGCGCGACCCAAGGCTTCTTTTCTCCGTCGAACACAGCCTGCGCTGCGCGCGCCTTGCGCTCACCCTCGAACAGGATGACGGTAGGGCGAGCGTCAGCATGCTCGAGGCGCCACTTTCCGAGATTCTCCAGCCCGAAAAGCGGCTTAGGTGCGTCCCATCCCTGCTTGCGCCACTGCGTCGCACCACTGACCGTGTGACGGCAGTACACGCGGGCTTTGAACTCTTTCCCGCCAAGACCATCCTCGATTCGGACCACGTAGCCGAGCAGGCGCGCATCCTCGTCGCAGTAGGCGAAGTTTTTCTTTTCGTCATCGCTGAGCCAGGTTGCGGGACACGCCGGCGCGTCATTTGGAACCGGCACGAGCGGTATCCAGTCTTTCTTTTTGTTCGCGGTCGGCGCTATCGGAGCGGTCGGCGATTCTCCGCTCGGCGGCCACAGACTCTTCGCCTTGAGCGCCGCGACCACTTCGTCGTTCGAGCAACCCTTCGACGTGCACTTGAACACCAGCGGCTGCTTGTTTCCGACATCGATCTTCAGCGACGCGACGGTGTCGGCGTGTGCCGGACAGCGCCCGTACCAGGACCCCGACTTAAGGACGGCGCCGCCAAGTTGATTTGCAAACGCTTCGGGAGTGAGCGACATGACTATTCGCTCTCCCTCACGGTCCGGCCCGCGATCCAGGCCACGATTGCGGCCCGGCTATACCGGATGGCCCTCACGGACAAGCGAATGAAAGGAGGCCCTGTCCGTTCGGCGCGCCATCTCTCCATCGTCCTCGGCGAAACCCCGATGTAGGCGCTGGCAGCATTCTGATCCATCAAAAGATCGGCGCGAGCGCGTTCGGCGGCCAGCCAAACATCGCGCCGGAGTAAATCGTCTTGCGTGTCCATCTTGATCTCCCTGCGGGCACATTTCGCCTCGCGAGATCAATTTACTCACCCGGTCCGCTGCGATTCAGGGCTTTAAGGATTTAATCCTTAATGTTTACAGATACGCATACGGCGCGTATGGGGAAATGAGCTTTTGCGGGGAGATTGGCGGGTGTGCGTCGGTACTAGCCGGCCAAACCGACCGGACCCGAAATGTCTACGGCGAGTCTATATCCAAATTCAATCGGTGTTTTATTGTCCGCGCACGACCGAGCGGCAAATGCCGCTGAAGTCTCTGTGTGCGTAGGTGGAAAGTTTGGTGAGCCGTCTGGGACTTGAACCCAGGACCCTCTGATTAAAAGTCAGATGCTCTACCGGCCTGAGCTAACGGCTCACCGAACGGACTGGAAAGAATGGCAATCTTTACAGGGATTTGTGCTCATTGAAAGGCCCCACTGTGACCGAAATTGTGCCCAACCCTTCATTTTGTGCCCAAGAAGTCCTTCAAATCTGCCAGCTTCCCAATTGCCTCATCTCCTTTCGGAGCTGTTGCCGACTACGATAGGCCTCTAGCGTCTCGCCGCCGCGCCCAATTGCCCGCACAAAGAGCCGCGCCACCGAACTCATCGACGCCCGGGCATTGCTCGACGAGCTGGAAAACTGAACATGCACTTTGCGAAATGCGGAAGTGACAAGTTTCTTCGCCTTTGAGGCACGCTCACGAGAGACTGCGGCGGATCGTCTTTCCCGCGCTTCCATCGGTCACGTTGTGTCGACCGAACTGGCCCTCTTCGATCCAAAGCTTCAAATGATCAGAGCTTGCTTTTCTGCGATTAGACCGGAGCACGCAGAGTGAGCAGCGTGATCTCCGGTGGGACTCCCAATCGCACCGGCATTGCGAAGGTGCCAAGACCTCGACTGACGTACAGGAATGCAGTCTTCGGCCTAAGCTGAGTGGCTTTCTCGGCCGACGACGGTGCACCATCGCCCAGCGGAAGATGGTAAAGACCCGCCACAAACTTCGTAAAGAAGCGGGCAGGGTTCCACCCCCGATGCACAATCTCAACACGAATCTGACCGCCGTGAGTATGGCCGGCGAGGCTCAATTCGATTCCCAGAGCGGCCGCCCGCGGAAATGTATTTGGGTTGTGTGAGAGCAGAATGTTGGGAATGTCCTTTCGGACCAGAGACTCGATGCTTTGAGGCATTGAGGATCGTTCGCTGGATGACGCGCTACTTCCCTGATAGTCGATACCGATCAAGTTGAGCTTTCCGCCGCGCCACCGCAATTCCGTATTCTGCTGACGCAGCAACCCCATGCCGTAACGCCTAAAGAGATCCTGTGACGCACCTTCCACTTCCGCAAAGAGCTCATGGTTTCCATTGCAACCCCAGATTCCCAACGGTGCCCGCAGCCTGCTCAACTCCGCGATGCAGGCTTCCAGTGGGTCACCTTCGAAGCTGATGAGATCGCCCGTGAGCACCGCGAGGTCGGGATTCAATTGGTTGGCCATTTCGACCGCGCGCCGAACCTCCGTCTGAGGCATGAAGGCGCCGATATGAATATCGCTTAACTGGACGATTTTCAGACCGTCCAGACTTTTCGGCAAATCGGCAATCGGGACTTCGACTCTTTCAACGTGGTATCGCAGCCGTTCGCCACCAAAGCCCCAGGCCGCGGCCAGAAATGGGATGCCGCCCGCCAGATAGGCGACGTAGCCGAAAAAGGCTCGACGAGCCGGATCGAATCTCGCGCCTGACGGCATGGCAAATATGGCGGGCCGCGAAAGCCACTCGATGAGCGCAACCGAAGTCACGGCTAGAAACGCCAGGAAGGAAACAAGCAGCCAGAGTCTGGAGATAGAAATCAACCAATTAGCCAGATCGCAACGAGGAGACCAATGACTAAAGATTGGAGCAAAAACTGCGGTCAACAAGACAACGATAGCAGAGATCCAAATACCCTGGAGCGCGAATCGCCACGCTGGCCGCGCTACAGTGTCAATCAATCGCCAGGCCCGTACGAACCAAAAGCGCTGGGCCACAAACATCAACGACAGCAATAAAAGCAGGATAAGCGGGAAATGAATCAATCCTCTCATGAAATGGCGCAATCCAGATCGTTAATCGCCGTTCATTGCTGCAGCTAATCGACTACATTAAACTGCTGAATCACAGGAAGGAACAAACAAACCGTGGACCTGGAAAGAATACTCGCAGATTTGAAGCAGGAAAGAGATAGGCTTAGTCGCGCTATTGCAGCGCTGGAAGGAGCGAAGTCGACGCTAGTTGCCGAGAAGACGAATATCACCACTCCGCGTTCAGCCGCATTGAAAGGAACCGAGCGCGGCGGCCTAACCCCGGAGGGTAGAAGGCGGTTATCGTTGGCGATGAAGAAGCGCTGGGCCGAACGCAAAAAGAAGGGATCGTGAGATCCAGGCCACACCAATTCCAATACATTTCTCTTATGTAATGTCGGCGCGCTTTTGGGAGTGGTCTACGACGCCGGTGCCCACATCTACCGATTGGTTCATTGGGTGCGCCACCGCACTGGCATCAAACGGATCCCGCTCGAGTACTCGGTAAAGCGTCAGACACCCGACACGGCGCAGCGGACAGTGCAGAACTTCCACTCACGCAAACGTTCAGATTCGGGGCCGGGGTGAACGCGTGGGCCAACCCGGTTCTCGAAATCATTGGCGAGAGATTACGCGTAATACCTGCCACGCACCGGACCAACGTCAGCATAGGCGAGAAATCGCGCAATAAGGCTGCATAGCTGGTAGTCTATCTCCGAACCACGCTTATCTGATCGTAGGAGATGATCATCCCGACGCAACTGAACACGGGTAAAAAGGAGAGCGATCAATCATGTCAGTTAATATCCATCCCATGGTCTGTGGATGGCTCGAAGTCGCCGCCGCTGGCATCCTGGCGAAAGAGCCCGGGCGCTTTAAACTTCCGATCCCGAGCTTTCTGATCGAGCATCCCAAGGGCCGAGCCGTCTTTGATACCGGGCTTCACCGCGAGCTTCAGCGTGATAGCAGCCGCATCGGCCCGCTGGCTAAGGCCTTTACGGTACAGTTTCAGGCGGGCGAAGAATTAGCGGCACGACTCACTGCGCGCGGCGTCGATCCTACACGCATAGACTACATGATCAATTCGCATTTGCATTTCGACCACGTCGGCGGAAATGCGGACCTGCCGAATGCGAAGCTGGTGGTCCAGCGCCGCGAATGGGAGGCCGCGGCGGACCCCGATCAGATACGCCGCAACGGTTACAATCGTGCGGATTTTGATCTTGGACACCAACTCCAGTTAATCGATGGCGAGCACGATTTGTTCGGCGATGGCAGCGTCGTTTGCATACCTACATACGGCCATACCGCTGGTCATCAGTCGCTGCGCGTGCGCACCGACCGCGGCGAATTCATAATGACGGCGGACTCTTGCTATATGCGCAAGGTGCTTGAAGAGATGGTTCTGCCGCCGTTTGCCTTCAGCTATGACGCGATGCGCGAGGTGATCGAGCGCTACCGCAAGATGGAGCGGGCCGGCGCCCGGCTGATCTTTGGGCACGATCCCGCTCAATGGAAGGCTGACGGATCGCTCGCCGTCCCGCTTGCGTAAAGTCCGTTTTCGCAATTTTTTACGTGTTGCGAGGTCCTCCAGCAGGGTCGCCGCAGTATCGGGCGGAATGCACCTGCCGAGTCTCACAGGGGAGGTCCTCATCATCATGACGGCCGCAACACGTCCAATTAGTCTTGCGGACGGACTTGTGGGGCAACTGTGTGATCGTCACGACCTCGCGCGGCTATGGTAATACGCGTGCTATGGCCGAGTACGTCCCGGCGTGCTTCTACAACTTTGTCCGCACTCCATCGGTTTTACCAGTTGGAAAGCGCGGATCGTCTACACGCGTTGCAGGCAGAGAGCGAACTGGTAGCTATTTGTTGCCAGTGGACGCCGGAAACGACGAATCTTACACCTCAGGCCGCAATGACCTTGGCCAACATCGGGGGTCGCTCTACAGTCGGGGTATTGCCGGCAAGGCGGTGTTGCATCTCTGAACGAAAGGTGGCGCTCATCGTCCTTGGATCTCAGTAGCTTAAGAAATTGACCTCCAGGCTTTTTAAGACCTTTCTTCGCAATGAGACCATCGCCTTCAGCCGCCGCCAGTACCAGGAGGAGCGGTCCGACACGAAGCCCCTGGGCCGGTGGATTTGGTCCTATTGCTGCAGTCTCATGCGATCTGTGGCGCAGATTGCGAGTCCGCCGCAAAAAGCCAATCAGTACCGCCGTAATTCGGACGAAGGCCCATCTGAGCCAAGCCTTGATAGTTGCCGGCAATATTTGGATCCGCCTTGCAATTGCGCCCTGAAGTGCGCGAAACGCTATACGCTAAAGCACCGGTGGCCGCGCGGTCAACTTGCGCAGGCACCAACGCATCCGCGAAACCGACCGATAGGCACATGCGTCATTTTAGGCAGTATTGTGCGCCGGAGTTCCGATGCCACCAGTGATGCCACGCGCAGCTTCTTCAAATGAGCAATGTTAAAATCAGACGAAATGATGGATTCAAGCACTCTGCCGGAGGGAGGGGCCAGGCCTGCTTCGCTCCTTCAACAGGAGAGATTGTCCAGGCCATGGGCTTGGATTTCGATCCTCTCGATTCTGGTCGTCGTCGGCTATTTTGTCGTCAGCCGGATTGTTCGCACGCGCAGCGCCAGTGCCCAGCCATCGGCCGCAATGCACGCGGTGGTGCCGGTCGCCGCCGCCGCCGCGACGCGTGGCGACCTTAGTCGTTACTTGACGGCGATCGGTTCCGTCACCGCTTTCAACACCGTAACCGTAAAGACCCGGGTCGACGGTCAGATCGTGAAGGTCGCCTTCAAAGAAGGGCAGACCGTGCATCAGGGCGATGTGCTGGTGCAAATCGACCCGCGCCCATATCAGGCGGCGCTGTCTCAGGTTCGGGGGCAGTTGGCCAAGGATCGGGCCACGCTGGTTAATGCGCAGCAAACTCTGGTGCGTGATCAAACCCTGTACAGGCAGGACGTAATCGCCGCACAGGACCTCGACAATCAGCAGTCGTTGGTCGGCCAGTCCGAGGGTGCGGTTAAAAGCGATCTGGCGAACCTCGATGCGGCCGAGGTCCAGGTTGATTATAGCCGGATCACCGCGCCGATCACGGGACGCATCGGGCTGCGCCTGGTGGACCTGGGCAACATCGTTCATGCCGCGGATACCACGGGCCTCGCCGTGATTACCCAGTTACAACCGATCGCAGTGGACTTCAGCATTCCCGAGGACAACTTGCCGCAGGTAATTCAGGACATGCGCAAGGGTCAGAAATTGCCGGTGTATGCATACGATCGGGAACTTAAGAACCGACTCGCGACCGGCTCACTCGAAACCTTTGATAGCCAGATCGATCAAACCACCGGAACGATCAAGCTCAAGGCGATTTTTCCAAACACTGACTATTCGCTGTTCCCCAACCAGTTCGTCAACGTCAGGTTGCAGGTGGATACCTTGCGCGACATGATCCTGGCGCCGGCGGCGGCGATCCAGCGAAATGGGCAGATCACCTTTGTATACGTGGTCAAGCCGGACCATACCGTCGAGGTGCGCACGGTGAAGATCGGCGCGACGCAGGGTGATGTGGTGGCGCTCGCTTCCGGCATAACGCCGGGTGAACTGGTCGTGACCGACGGCTTGGATAAGGTGACCGCGGGCGCCAAGGTGAGCGTCCAGCCGGCCGCCGACACGACGACCCAGGCATCCGGCTCGACCGGCCCGCAGCGCAGCCCGTGAACCCATCGCGCCTGTTCATTCTGCGGCCCGTGGCGACTTCGCTGTTGATGGCCGCGATCCTCCTGGCGGGCGTCGTCGCGTACCGGCAATTGCCGGTGTCGGCATTGCCCGAGGTGGACTACCCGACAATTGAGGTTCTGACGTTTTACCCCGGAGCGAGCCCCGACGTGATGGCTTCGTCGGTCACCTCGCCACTCGAGCGCCAGTTCGGCCAGGTCCCCGGCCTCAACCAGATGACCTCGAACAGCTCGTTCGGCTGCTCGGTGATCACGCTCCAATTCGTCCTCAGCCTCAACATCGACGTAGCCGAACAGGAAGTGCAGGCAGCGATCAATGCGGCTTCCACCTATTTGCCGGCGGATCTGCCCAATCCCCCGATTTACAGCAAGACCAACCCCGCCGATGCGCCGATTCTTACCCTCGCCCTGACCTCGACCCAGCTTCCGCTGACTCAGGTCGAGGATTTCGCGGACACGCGGCTGGCGCAGAAAATCTCGCAAGTCTCGGGGGTCGGGCTAGTCAGCATCAGTGGCGGGCAGAAGCCGGCGGTGCGAGTGCAGGCCAACCCGACCGCACTAGCCTCATACGGTCTCAGCCTCGAGAGCCTCCGCAGCGCGATTGCCGCGGCGAACGTCGACGAGGCGAAGGGCAACTTCGACGGCGCGCATCAGGCCTACACCATCGGCGCCAACGATCAGTTGCTCTCGAGCGCGGCGTATCGCCCGTTGATCGTCGCCTATCATAACGGTGCACCGATACGGTTGAGCGATGTCGCCAACGTGATTGACGATGCCGAGGACGTCAAGCAGGCGGCCTGGATGAATACGATGCCGGCGGTCATCCTCAATGTTCAGCGGCAGCCCGGCGCCAACATCATCACTGTGGTGGATCGCGTGAAAGCGCTGCTGCCGCGTCTGCGTAGCTCGCTGCCGTCATCCGTTCAGGTCGTCGTCCTGACCGACCGCACCACCACGATTCGCGCCTCCGTACAGGATGTGGAGTTCGAGCTGCTGCTCACGATTGCGCTGGTCGTGATGGTGATCTTCCTGTTCCTGCGAAATCTTTCGGCCACCATCATTCCCAGCATCGCAGTGCCGCTCTCGCTCGTCGGCACCTTCGGCGTCATGTATCTGCTGGGTTACAGCCTCAACAACCTTACCCTGATGGCGCTGACGATCTCGACCGGGTTCGTCGTCGACGACGCGATTGTGATGATCGAAAACATCACCAGGTATATCGAGGCCGGCGACGCACCGCTGGAAGCCGCGCTCAAAGGCTCGCAGCAGATAGGTTTCACCATCGTATCGTTGACGGTCTCGCTGATCGCGGTGCTGATACCGTTGCTGTTCATGGGCGATATCGTCGGGCGTCTGTTCCGCGAATTTGCGGTCACGCTGTCCGTCACCATCCTGGTTTCGGCGGTGGTCTCGCTGACTCTGACCCCGATGATGTGCGCGAAACTCCTCAAGCATACGCCGCCGGAACAGCAAGGACGGTTCTACCGCGTCACCGAACGGCTGTTCGCCACCACCATCGAGCGCTACGGCACGGCCCTGCAGTGGGTGCTGCGCCATGAGAATGCGACGCTGATGGTCGCGGTGGGCACGCTCATCCTGACCGTGTTGCTGTATATCGTCGCGCCGAAAGGCTTCTTTCCGGTGCAGGATACCGGCGTCATTCAAGGGGTGTCGGAATCGCCGCCGACGGTCTCCTTCCCCGCGATGGTGCAGCGCCAACAGGCGCTGGCGCAGGTGATTCTAAAGGACCCGGCGGTCGAGAGCCTGTCGTCGTTCATCGGCATCGACGGCACGAATACCAGCGTCAACAGCGGGCGCTTTCTGATCAACCTCAAGCCGCTGGACCAACGCAAAGTCAACATCAGCGACGTTATCGCACGTCTGCAGCCGCAACTCGCCAAGGTTCAGGACATCACGCTTTTTCTCCAACCGGTCCAGGACCTTACAGTCGAGGACCGGGTCAGCCGAACGCAGTATCAATACAGTTTGGAGGACCCCAGCATCGACGAATTGAGCACCTGGACCGCCAGGCTCCTCGCCAGGCTGCGGACACTGCCGCAACTGAGTGACGTTGCGAGCGACCAGCAGAACAATGGCTCGCAGGTCGAGCTGGTAATCGATCGCGCCACCGCGTCACGCCTAGGAATCACTCCGCAGATGATCGACGACACGCTTTACGACGCGTTTGGCCAGCGCCAGGTATCAACCATGTTTACCCAGTTGAACCAGTACCACGTGGTGCTCGAGGTGGATCCCCAGTTCCAGAAAAACCCGCGGGCGCTCAGCGAAATCTACCTGCCATCCAGCACCGGCGGCGAAGTGCCGCTCAGCACTTTCGTTCAGTACGAACCGGTCAAGGTGCCGTTGATCGTGAGCCACCAGGGACAATTTCCGGCGGTCACGATCTCGTTCAACGTGGCGTCAGGATACTCGCTTGGGGATGCGGTTAGCGCGATCGAAGCGGCCCATCGTGAGCTCGGGATGCCGGCGAGTATCGCGACCGCTTTCCAGGGCACCGCGCAGGCATTCGAGGCCTCGTTGACCAACGAACCGCTGTTGATTCTGGCCGCGCTGATCACGGTCTACATCGTCCTCGGGGTGCTCTACGAGAGTTACGTCCATCCTATCACGATTCTCTCGACGCTGCCGTCGGCCGGCGTCGGCGCGATTCTCGCCCTCCTGATCTGCGGCAACGACCTCAACGTGATCGCCCTGATCGGCATCATCCTGCTGATCGGTATCGTCAAAAAGAACGGCATCATGATGGTTGACTTCGCCCTAGAGGCCCAGCGCAAGGAGGGCAAGCCCGCCCGCGAAGCGATTTATCAGGCGTGCCTGTTGCGCTTTCGGCCGATCATGATGACAACGATGGCCGCGCTGCTCGCCGGTCTACCGCTCGCGCTGGGCACCGGCACCGGTTCCGAATTGCGGCGTCCACTCGGCATCGCGATGGTCGGAGGATTGCTCCTGAGTCAGCTACTGACCCTGTTCACGACCCCCGTAATCTATCTCGCCTTCGAGCGCCTCGCGGAACGGAAGGCCAGGCCGCCGGCTGACGCCGAACACGAGGAACCGCCGGTTGCCGCGCGCGCGTCATGAACTTTTCTGAGACCTTCATACGCCGGCCGGTCGCGACCACGCTGCTGACCGTGGCGATCGCGCTGGCAGGAGCGGTCGCATTCCGGTTGCTGCCGGTCGCGCCGCTGCCAGAGGTCGATTTTCCAACCATTCAGGTCAGCGCCAGCCTGCCCGGCGCCAGTCCCGAGACCATGGCCTCTTCCGTCGCCACTCCGCTCGAGCGCCAGTTCGGGCGCATCGCGGCGCTGACCGAGTTGACCTCGAGCAGCTCGCTTGGGGCAACCAGCATCGTCTTGCAGTTCGAATTGAACCGCAACATCGATGCGGCAGCACGCGACGTGCAAGCCGCCATCAACGCGGCGCGCAGCCAACTGCCGGCCAATCTGCCCAGCAACCCGACCTACAAAAAAGTGAATCCGGCGGATGCGCCGATTCTGATCCTGGCGCTGACCTCCGCGACCTTGCGCCGCGGTCTGATCTACGACGCGGCTGACTCCATCCTCGCGCAAAAGCTCGCGCAAATTCAGGGTGTTGGCCAGGTCACCGTCGGCGGCAGCGCACTGCCCGGCGTTCGCGTCGAACTGAATCTCACCGCGCTCAATAACGAGGGCATTGGTCTCGAGCAAGTCCGCTCAGCATTGAGCAATGCCAATGCGAACCGGCCCAAGGGCGCGGTGGCCGACCAGACCACGACGTGGGCGCTGGGCGCCACCGACCAGTTACTCAATGCTGAGCAGTATCGCCCGTTGCTCGTCGCTTATAACAACGGCGCCCCGGTGCTGCTCTCCGATGTTGCCGAGGTCGTGGATTCGGTCGAGGACGTGCGCAATGCGGGCATGGTCGACGGCACTGCGTCAGTCACGGTCATCATCTTTCGGCAGCCCGGCGCCAACATCATCGCCACCGTCGATCGGGTGATTGCAGACCTGCCCCGATTGCAGGCCTCGATCTCCCCGGCGATCAGGATGTCCATCGTGCTGGACCGCACCGCGACCATCCGGTCGTCCGTTCACGACGTCGAGGTCACGCTGCTCATCTCAATTACGCTGGTCATCCTCGTGGTTTTTCTTTTCCTGCGTAACTGGCGCGCCACGATAATTCCCGGCGTCGTCGTTCCGATCTCGCTGATCGGCACCTTCGGCGTCATGTACCTGTGCGGATACAGCCTCGACAACCTGTCGCTGATGGCGCTGACCATCTCGACCGGCTTCGTTGTCGACGACGCGATCGTCGTGATCGAGAACATCTCGCGTTACCGCGAACAGGGCCTTGCACCCTTCCAGGCGGCCATCCGGGGCGCGCGCGAAATCGGCTTCACTGTGATTTCGATCAGCCTATCGCTGGTCGCCGTGTTTATCCCCATTTTGCTCATGGGCGGGATCGTCGGCCGCCTGTTTCGCGAATTCGCGGTCACCCTGTCGACCGCCGTTGCAGTTTCGATGGTGGTTTCGCTGACCACAACCCCGATGATGTGCGCCAAGCTGTTACGGCCACTGCAGGACGAATCCCACGGACGCTTTTATCGCATCAGCCAGAGTATCTTCGACCGTGCGCTCAGCGGATACGCGGACGGCCTTAAGTGGGTGCTGAGGCATTCGCGCGTGACCCTCGGGGTTGCCCTCGCCACGCTTGGACTCAGCGTGTACCTGTTCGCTGTCATTCCCAAGGGCTTCTTCCCGGAGCAAGATACCGGACGCCTGATGGGCTCAATTCTGGCCGACCAGGACACCTCTTTCCAGGCTATGCGCGATCGGCTGACCCTGTTCGTCAACGTGATCAAAGCCGATCCGGCGGTCGAACACGTTATCGGCTTTGCCGGTGGCAGCGGCGGCGCCGGCAGTATCAATTCCGCCCGCATGTTCATCGCGCTCAAACCCCTCGCCCAACGCAAGCTCAGCGCCGACCTGGTGATCGCGCGACTGCGTAAAAATACCTCACGCATCGCGGGCGCCACGGCCTACCTCCAGCCGGTGCAGGACCTGCGAATCGGCGGCCGCATGAGCAACGCGCTTTATCAATATACTTTGCAAGGTTCCGACCTGCAGGAGCTGAACCAATGGGCGCCGCGCCTGCTCCAGAAAATGCGCGCGCTGCGCATTCTGACCGACGTCAACAGCGACCAGCAGAACAGCGGCCTCCAGGCCACCCTGGTAGTTGACCGCGAGACGGCTTCGCGCTTTGGCCTCACTCAGCAGGTGATCGACGATACCCTCTACGACGCCTTCGGGCAGCGCCAGGTGTCAACCATGTACACGCCGTTGAATCAATATCACGTCGTGATGGAAGCGGCGCCGCCGTATTGGCAAAACCCCGCTTCGCTGGCCCAGATAGATGTGCGCTCGCCCAACAATTCCGAGGTCAAGCTCAGTACTTTCACGCACTATGAACCCGGCACGACGGCGCTTTCGGTGAACCATCAGGGCCAGTTCCCGAGCGTGACGATCTCGTTCAACCTGGCGCCCGGCGTCGCGCTCGGACAGGCGGTCGCGGCCATCAATGCCGCCGAGCAAAGCATGGAGTTTCCGAGCACGATTCACGGCAGCTTCGCGGGTACCGCACAGGCCTTCCAAAGCTCACTGGCCAACGAGCCGATGCTGGTGCTGGCCGCGCTGTGCGCCGTTTATATCGTGCTGGGAATCCTGTACGAAAGTTACGTCCATCCAATCACCATTCTCTCTACCCTGCCGTCGGCGGGCGTCGGCGCGCTTCTGGCTCTGCTGATCTGCCAAATCGATCTGACCGTGATGGCCCTGATTGGCATTATCCTGCTGATCGGGATCGTCAAGAAAAACGCGATCATGATGATCGACTTCGCGCTCGAGGCCGAGCGCAAACACGGCAAGTCCTCTGAGCAAGCGATAGAGGAGGCGTGCCTGCTGCGCTTTCGTCCGATCATGATGACCACCATGGCGGCGTTGCTCGGTGCACTGCCGCTGGCTGTGGGCGGCGGCGCCGGTTCCGAACTGCGCCGTCCACTCGGAATTGCGATCGTCGGCGGCCTGATCGTGAGCCAGATGCTCACGCTTTTCACGACCCCGGTGATTTACCTGTACATGGAGCGGGTTCGCCTGTGGGCCGATACCCGGCGCCATCGGCCCTCGCGCAGTGCGGCGATCGCGCCACGAGTCGCCGACGCCTAGCCTGGCTCGCGCCGCGATCACCGTGGCAGAGCGGCCACGTCGAGCGCCCATCGGCTCGATTCGGCGCGAAAGCCTCGATCACCTCATCGTGTTCGACGAAGCGCAGCTGCGTCGCGTTCTGAAGAATTACGCTTCTTATTACAATCAGGTCCGGACGCATCTCTCATTGGAAAAGAATGCGCCGGATTTTTGGCGCCCGCAAAAGCTCGGCCCCATCGCAGCGCTACCAATCCTCGGCGGCCTGCATCATCAATACGACCGCGTTTAGCATTTGACTATGCACAGTCAAGCGGAGCTTCATTCGCCCATCCTCGGGTAAAGGTGCGACGCGATCGCAACCAAGCCGGCAAAGGTCGTGATCAGAACCAGGAAATCGAGACCGATCCCAATCGTGCTGACGCCGTTGCGGAGCATGAATGCGCGGAGTCCGTCAACCTCGTAGGTCAGCGGATTGAGGCGGGAAATAGTTTGGAGCCAGAACGGCATCAGGCGGATAGGATAGATCGCGTTGCTGGCGAAGAAGATCGGCATCGTCAGTGCCTGGCCGATACCCATGAAACGCTCACGGGTCTTCACGAGGCAGGCAACGATGAGTGATAATGTACAGAAGAGCGCTGAGCCAAGTGCGATGAAGCCGATCACGCCAAGCGCGTGTCCGAACTCATGGCTAATTTTGATGCCGAGGACGAGGGCGAGCGCATAGACCACGACCGCCTGCGACAGACCTCGCACTCCCGATGAGAGCGCCTTGCCCAGGACAAGCGCGGTCCGGGGCGCGGGACTGACAAGATAGCGGTGAAGGACACCAAGATCACGTTCCCAGATCGCGGCAATGCCATAGAAAATGGCGACAAAAAGCACGCTTTGAGCGAGGATTCCGGGCGCCAGAAAGTCGAGATAATTTATGCCTGCACTGAGCCCACGGACCTGAGTCATGACCTGTCCAAACAGAAGCAGCCAAAGCGCCGGCTGAACGGCCCGGGAGAGGAGTTCCATCGGATCGTGGCGCAGCTTGCGCAGCTCTGCATCCGCCACGGCCCACACCTGCGTGGCGTAGTCGGTGACCGCGAAGATGGCGGAGTACCTACCCATGTTCATGCGCGCTCCGTCGCGCCTCTCGCACCTGCCGATATCCCTCCTCGGACTCGATTTCCAAGCCGGTATAGTGAGCAAAGACATCGTCGAGCTTGGCCTGCGGTCCAACTTGCCGCTTGAGTTCTGCGGGGGTGCCGACGATCTCGATTTGCCCGTGGTGCATGAGCGCGATGCGGTCACAAAGCTCGTCCGCCTCTTCCATGTCATGAGTCGTTATAAGGATCGTCATGCGATAGGTTTCGCAGAGCGAGCGGATATCATCCCAGACGGCATGCCGGGCGACAGGATCAAGGCCCACCGTAGGCTCGTCCATCACCAGGATCTTCGGCCGGTGCAACATGCTCTGGGCGATTTCGAGGCGTCGGATCATTCCGCCGGAGTAATGCTGCACCAGGCGGTCTGCGTCGCGGGTCAGATTCATCATGGCAAGCGCCTTGGCGATTCGCTGTGCTCGCTCCCGGCGCGGGATCACATAGAGGCGAGCTGAAAGCAGCAGATTCTCGTAGCCCGTGAGTGTGCCGTCCGCGGACAGCATCTGCGGCACGTAACCGATGCTTCGGCGTACGCCCGTGGCCTGGGTGGTGATGTCAAAGCCCACCATGCGCGCGGTGCCCGAAGAAGGCGGCAACAACGTGGTCAGCATCTTAATGAGGGTGCTCTTGCCGGCGCCGTTCGGGCCGATTAAGCCGAAAATCTCGCCAGGCAGAACAGTTAGCGATACGTTTTTTACGGCAACGAGATGGCCAAAACTGCGGGTTAGCACACAGGTACAAATAGCGCTTTCGATATCAGGCTTCAGCCCAGGAGCGTTGGTTGGCGGCCCCGTCTTGGCGGCGAGGGCGCCCCCTGAATCAAGCCGTAGGAGCGAAAAAACTTTCAAAAGAGCGGAGCGCATCCAGCGGCTGGCGTTCCAACCTGCTGTCGCAGGCTCGACAGTCGTTAAGTTTTTGCGGACCACAGATGCCGGGCCTCAACTAGCCGGGCGTGGACTGGCCGCTTGGGCCTTGTTCCTGGTCGTTCCGCTGCTGATGTTCATGATGATGCCCGCGACCTCCACCACCTTCACCATATGCGAACACGGTGGCCACACGAAATCCGGTGCCAATCAAGGCTGCGGCAATTGAGGCAATCCGTTTCCTGGTCATAAAACCTGAAACCGAACGACGGGGTGTTGCGTCAATGAAGTGTCCGTCGGTGCTGCACGCCCGTCGGAACGATACCACGTAATGGCTTTGACAAACCGAAAAAGGAGGCCAGAAAGAAATGCCGGAGGAGACCACCGCGCCTACAGAAGATCGGCGCGACTACGATGCACGACGAGAGGCTCGACGGAGAGAGGAACGCTGGTTGAAAGGCGGGCTGATTGCGGCGCTGGTCTTCCTGGGATTGGCGACGCTTTACAACGGAGCTGCTTACCGGAGGCTCGCCAGAGCGCAGCAACAACTCGCCCTGTCGTTAACTCGTCAGCCCAATAGGGCGCCTGGTTTTGGCCCTATGGCGCCGCCGTTTGGACAAGGCTTTTCGGGCCAGGCATATCCGCCACCGTTTGCTGGCCCTTGGGAGTATCAGGGCCGGCCCGGCTGGGGTTGCCACCACTGGCACCATCATGGACAGGAGCAGGGGCACGATGAAGGGCAGGAGCAAGGTCCCGGCCCGGGCGCCCAGTCCACGCCCGCGCCTAATTGAGGCTCGGGAGCTTCCTTGGTAAGTCGACGGCCAGCCGACACGGGCCCGGTCCCGGCCGGTATTGCGCCCATTAACTTAAAGCGGCAAGGATGGCGGCGATACGGCAAACTTCAAAAGAACCAGCACTGAAAGGAGCCAGCAAGTGAAATCCCGACTCGGCTTGATTGCCGCGTTACTCCTGACGGCGCTCGTTCTGTTAGCGCCCGCAACGCACGCGCAGACCTATGGAAGCCCGCCGGAGGGCGGCCATTCGCAGTGGCGGGCTATGCGGCAGGAGATGATGGCAGCCTGCACGAACCAGTCTGCTGGAACATCATGCTCGTTTTCCCGAGAAGGCCAAATGGTCAGCGGTACCTGCCAAGCAACGCGGCAGGGTCAACTGGTTTGCCGCAGCGGCAAGGGCAGGCGAGGCCAGGAGATGCGCAGCCCGATGGGCGAAGGAATGCCGGGAGGCAATGCCCCGGAGCAGTAATGCGCGAAGGGAAGGTATGAAAAAACATTACCAGTGGTATCAAGAACGTAAGCTACGGCTATGGACGGTCGTTTCTGTTATGTTGCTAGCTTTTGCGTGCCTGCCGCAAACGTGGGCCGCTGGCACCGAGTACGCTGCCGGACAGGGCGCCGAGCTGACCAAATACCTGCACACCCATCACTTACCTCTCGTGAGTGCCCAACTCCTGGCCAACCGGGACGGCACCCGGCAGGTGGTGCTCTACGGATTTACCGCGACCGATTTCGGCAAAGAGGACGCGGTGACCAAGAGCCGCCGCTTTCTCAATGACAGCGCGATCGTGATAAGAAACCGGATCAAGGTGCGGCCCGAGCTGGGAAGCCAAAAGCCGGCTTCTGGATCGCTGCCCGGTGACACGGGAGCAGGGACTTCGGGCGCGTACTCGGGGCAGGACCTCAATCCTGAGGCCTCATCGCAGCCGGCCAATCCGGACGCCGCCAACCTCCAGAATCAGAGTCAGCGTGACCTTCAGTCCTATGCCACTCAGCAACAGCAGCAACAGCAGGCGTATCGCCCACAACCGGGCATGGGCGGCACGGGCGGCGGTTCAGGCCTGACTTTCGGCAGCGGTGGAATGGGCATGGGCGGCGGGAGCCTGGGTGCACTACTGGGCCTGCTCGGCGGTGCCAGCGGATCCCGCTCATACGGGTCGGGCTCCTCCGGATACGGGTATGGTTCGCCGGGCTATGGCTCCTCGGGCTACGGGTCTCCCGGTTATGGATCCTCCGGCTATGGATCGCCGTCGTACGGTGCTCCAGGCTATCCGTCTACCGGATTTCCGCCCAGCGGCGCCCCATCCGGCGGCAATCCGTCTAGCGGATATCCGTATTGAATCTTTCCCCTGGTGCAGTCTGATGCGTACTGCTCTCTGTCAACCGGTTGGCACTTGAGCGGCGGTTGACAGGGGCGAAGTGCGGGCTGGTTGACAGCCTCCTGATACGGAGGTTGACACCGGCTGAGGCCTAAACGTAAAACATCGTTCCAGAACTGAGAGATTCGAGAAGGAAGGCGAGACCTCTCTCTGGCGCTAACCGTTGCGCCGGCTCGGGGTTGAGAAAACAGCGGCCGGTTAGGCTCTGGAGCCGGCCCAGCCGGTTGGGCCGCGCTGCGGATCGTTAGCTCGACGCCAAAGGATGTGCGGGAAGAATGACTCGACGGTCTCGGCCCACCCGGCCAGATCTTGACCGCGATACGCGGTCGGGCTCGTCGTTCATGAGGTCTTTTCCGGAGTCGGGCAGCATCGCTCAAGTCTGTTGCGCAAGCGAGTTGCTGGCTTGCGATCTTCAAGCCGGGGGGCGAGCAAGTCGACGGTCGCGTCAACGTTCTTCGTTGGACTATGGGCGAGGCGATTATCTATGGCCAGACCAATGGAGAACACCGTCTGGTCGATGACGCGGCGCGGCATTGAGTGCGGCTCGGCTGGCTGACCGCGCTTGCGGCCGCGATGTTTGCGCATGCGGCTGGCGGCATTGCACCGAGCGGTGCAGTAGGTTTGGCGCATATCATCGCGGACGAAGACCGTTGCGCACCCGGGGCACTTGGCCAGGAATTCATGCGCGGAAGCCACCAGCTCCTGTGCCGCCAGCTGGAAGCTGAGGAGAAATGTGCGAGTGGGGCTACGGCTGTGCCAGGAGGCGACGACGATACTCTTACCCCTGTCCCGACCGAGTTCTATCGTCTGACGGCGGACAGAACGTGAAATAACTGGAAGACCCGGGTCGGCGATCTTTATGGGGACCGCCCAGTCCTGACCATCCACGAAGCGGCCGACGCCGGCTTCGATCTCGCTCTACAGCAGCTGGAGCCGCTCCGCAGAAAGCCGCGGCATCTTGCCCAGCCACATGGATCCGGCCCCGTTCTGGTAGAGCAGAAAGAGGGCGACCTCGCGCACCAACGCTTCGGGCGCTTGGTGTTGGTTGAGGTAGTTGCGGCGGCGGGCGAAATCTTCGACCAGCCAGCGCAGGCGATCCCTGGGATTACCCAGCCGCTGCAGCAGGGCTGGCTCCGTATTCGAGAGCCAGGCGCGTTCGTACAAGTTCTGTCGGCTTTTCTTTCCTGTTACGCCTTGTCGTCATATAGCGTGACATCCCCCAAGGCGCAGGCGGCGGCGCTGCGCGGGCTCCTGGCGGAAGTTGGCTACGCCGATGCGTTGCTGGTGCGAGAGTTATCTGATGGTCGACTGATGATAATCGATGGACATCTCCGCGCCGAGACCACACCTGATGCCCTAGTCCCGGTCCTGGTGCTCGACGTCACCGAGGAGGAAGCCGACAAGATTTTACTGACACTCGATCCGCTCGCGGCGATGGCGGAGTCGGACGCCGAGCGGATCGAGGCGCTGCTGACGACGGTCCGTACAGACAGCGCAGCGGTGCAAGAATTCTTGAAGCGTATCGCCGGACCCAAGCTGTGGGAAATCCTCCATCCCGAAGACGTCGACGAGGCCACGGTCTCACTCGACCGCGCCGACGAGCTCCGGGCCCAATGGGGCACCGCGCCGGGCCAGCTCTGGCAGATCGGCCCGCACCGCATCATCTGCGGCGACTGCACCAATCTGGATGTCGTCGCGCGCCTGATGGGAAATCATCGTCAGCAAGTGCGCATGATTTGGACCGACCCACCCTACGGTGTGGACTACGGGGCGAAGACCGACTGGACCCATCAGCATGGCGGCGGGCCGCGCCGGCGCGCCATCGAGAATGACTCGCTCAGGCCGACCGAGCTCCAGAAACTGTTCGCTGCGGCCCTGGATGTTGCTCGGCAATCCGTGCTGCCAGGGGCGGTCCTCTACGCGACGGTGCCGAGTCTCTTCCTCAAATACTTCATCCAGGGCCTCGAGGATGGCGGCTTTACTTATCACCATTGCCTGATCTGGGTAAAGCAAACCTTCGTTCTCGGTCGCAGCGATTATCACTACCGGCATGAACCCATCCTCTATGGCTGGCTCGAAAATGGCCCGCACTATTTCATCGACGATCGCACCCAGGATTCGGTCTTCGAAATCGACCGGCCAACCTCGAGCCCGGATCATCCGACCTGTAAGCCGGTCGAGCTGATCGCCCGGATGATCGCCAACAGCAGTCTGCCGGGCGAACTTATTTACGATCCGTTTTGCGGTTCCGGCTCGACCATTGTTGCCGCCCATCAGCTCGGGCGCATCGGTTATGGCTGCGAAATTGATCCGGGCTACGTCGCGGTAGAACTGGAACGGCTATCCCTGCTCGGGCTCAAGCCGGAGGTCATCGACCAATGATGAAGCGGCAACCAGACGGGACCTGGCGCAATACGCGGCAGGCGTTAACGGTGTCAGACGCGGTGCGCCGAGCTCGCTGGGTTGAGGCCGAGACGCTGCGCCTCAAGCGCATGGGCCTTTCCTTCGACGCAATCGCCGAACAGATCGGTCGCGTCGGTTGCGGTCGGGCGCAGGCGCTGGTCGAAATCCCCGCGGGGCTGACCTTTCCACCGGATTACACAATCAGCCGCCAGGCCTGTCACAAGGCGTTCAAGCGGGCCATCGCGCGGGAGCCGTCGCTCGAGCTCGAAGAGTTCCGCAAGCTCGATACCGAGCGGGCCGAAGAGATGTTCATGAATCTCCAGCCTGTGATTCGCAAGGGCAATCCGCGCGCGATCGAGGTCGGGGTCAAGCTGCTCGACCACACCGCAAAAATTCAGGGTTACGCTTCGCCGCAGAGGCATGAACTGACCGGCAAGGACGGCCAGCCGCTGACCCTGCTCCAGGTACTGAAAGTAATAGGGCCAATTTCCGATGAAGACTAAGAAGAGCCGAGTCACGCTCGAGCGGAAGAAGTCTGCACAGAACGTGATCAAAGATCCCGTTCTGTTTGCGAATCACATCCTCGGGGCCAATCTGTGGGAACGCGAGGTCGAAATCCTGCGCTCGATTCAGCATCACCGACATACCGCCATCAAGGCCTGCCACGGCGTGGGCAAGACCTTTACGCTGGCGCACGCGGCTCTGTGGTGGCTGGTCCGTTACGACGACGGGATTGTCCTGACTACCGCGCCGACCTTGCGTCAGGTCGAAACTCAGCTGTGGTCCGAGCTCCATCGAGTGGCGGCGCGATCGAAGTTTTCCTTTCCCGAAATAAACGCGACCAAGCTCAAGTTCCGGGGCGAGCATAACTTCGCGCTCGGCCTGTCGACCAATCGGTCGGAAAACTTCCAAGGCTACCACGGCAAACATTTACTCATTATCGCTGACGAGGCGCCCGGCCTGGAGTCCGGCATCTGGGATGCCATCGCCGGCGCCATGGCGGGTGGCAAGGTCCACGTGGTCATGGCCGGCAACCCAATTCTACCTGCGGGGGCGTTCTTCGACGCCTTCAGCCGCGGACGCGATCTCTGGAATTGCATCAGCGTCGACGCGTTCGACTCGCCAAACCTGGCCGGCATCTCACTCGAGCAATTGCTGCAAATGGATCCGAGCGAAGGCGGTCCGCTCGATCAGAATCCAGTTCCCTACCTGGTTACGAGGCGGTGGGTCTACGATCAGCACAAGGTCTGGTGGCACGGCGACGAACGCAGCTCACCCAACTGGATGTCGCGGGTGCGCGGCCAGTTTCCCGACCAGGCCCAGAACGCTCTGATCAAACTGGCATGGCTCGAACGCGCGCTGGTGCGCGCTTCAAAAACCCCGGTCGAAGACGATGCCCCCACCCTGATCGCCGGCGTCGATGTCGGCGGGGGCGAAGCCGAGACCGTGGTCTATCTCTGTGCGTCCAAGCCGGGGCAACACAAAATTATCAAGATGGGCGCCTGGCGCGGCGAAGACACCCGCGGAGAGGTCGTTCGGTTCCTCGCACCCTATCGCAGTCGCCTTAATACCGTGCGGGTCGACGCCATTGGGATCGGTCATAATTTCGGCTTGCATCTGCGCGACCCAGAGCGCTTCGTGGTGGAGTTGGTCAACGTCAGCCTCCCTTGCCGGGGTCGACCGGAATGGCATGAGAATGATCCGGTCAAGCGCTTTGCCAACCAGAAAGCGCAGTTCTATCAGACCCTGGCCGACGCCTTCGAGCAGGACCAGATCGACGGCCTCACCGATGACGAGACCATCGGCCAGCTCGCCGACATCATGTCCGAAATCGATTCGCACGGCCGCATGAAGATCGAACCCAAAGAGAAGGCGCGCCAGCGCGTGGTGCGATCGCCCGACCGCGCCGAGGCGCTGATGCTCGCGTTGGGCAAGCCGCACTCGGTGGGCGAAATAATACTGGTTCCGACCAACCCGTCGCGCGCACAGTCACACCCCATAGAGCGCATCGAGCGCGCGCCCTATGAGACCGGCTTCGTCCTGAGCGCGGATCAGACCGACCCAAACGATCCTCCACCAAATCTCTGCCGCGTCCGCAGGAGTGGCCGATTCGGGCCAGGGGCCTGGTAATCAATACCCCGAATTCGATTGGTTAGCCGCTATGCCGGGCGGCAGAAAAACTCGCCGGCGCAGGGGAAGTAGGGAGTTTAACTTTCACGGGCCACCGAAAGCATTCTGCAAGCCAGGAGCTTAGCGAGGCCATGCTCGAGTGAGCGGCCGTCTGTGCCTTCAACGAGGGAAAGGGAATCGTGGCGATCTAGCCGATATGATTCCCGCAGGCGACATTACGCTCCTTCCGTCGACTAGTAAGAAGAACCGCGATGGATCTCCGGAGTGATGGGCGAAAACTGCAAAGCACAGCCGAAGAGGCGAGTAATGGCGTCGAACAGGGCCTTCGGCTCCCTCCTGTCAACGCCGACTAAAGATTTACCCGTATGGCCACGCCGGGTTTTTGCAGAATTTTGTCGGTTCAATTACGGCGGGAAGCACGCGTAGCTCAGGAGTATGCGGAAAGGGTGCTTGTACTCTCTGCCGAGCATGGATTTACCCTCTGGACGGTTATTGCAACGAGAGCGCGCGGCGTAGCGATGGCCGAATAGGGACGCAACCAAGAGGGATTGCGCTGCTACAGGAAGGTTCGGCCGCGGTTCGAGCGACAGGGTCTGAAATCGGCGCCCGTGCAATCTTAACCGGCTGGCCAAGGCCAGAAAAACCGGCATCTCTTCATGGGCGACTGGCGCACCGAACAGCACGAAGATGCCATCGCCGGTCGATTGCGCCACGTAGCCCTCGTAGCGGCGACGGCCTCGACCATGATGCGGCATTTTGAACAGCGAATCAGACTCCCCTGCGAAGCCCGCGACTGACCCCCTCTTGAATCACCCGCGTCGGCTACCGGTGCCCACGCCCCTTTGTCGTTATTGCCACGGATCGTGCGGAGCGGTGCGAGGGTTCGGAGCACGTCCAGGACGGCTGGATCGCCGACGTCGCCGCAATGAATGATGAGGTCCGAGGCCCGGAGCGCATCGAGTGCCTCGGGCCGTATCAAACCATGGGGTATCTGAGATGAGACCGACGCGATGAAGCGGCTCCGATTCGTGAGCACCTCTAGCTGCCTACGACCTGCCGATCAGCGCCCCTGCTGAGGCGCCCCGCGAGCGACGCACCCATGAAGCCGAAGAAGAGGACTACACTTGCCGAAACGAGACTGTGTCAAGCCGATCCTGCTGGTCCGGGGGTACTGACTAAGGATTCTCAACTTTCGGACAGCCGGCACGATAAACCGGTCGAAAACGGATGAAACGCTTCTATGCCATAGTGGGCATGGCAGCTAGCCCTTGCGCTCGCAACATTAATCGTGACGGTTTACTTGGGTCTACTTCGACGAAAAATCTCTGCGCCGCTGCGCTCACAAAAGCGCGGCTATTTGGTCACCTGTGAACGCTCCGCGTCGATGATCTCGCCGGCGAATTTTTCAATCGGAATGCCGGAGGCACGCGACAATTTGAGCGCGTCGACTAATCTTTCGACCTTCCATTCTTTCATCCACAAATAGATCGACTGTCGTCGGACCCCGCACAGTCGCGCCACCGCGGTGGGGCCGCCAGCGAGCTCGACGGCGGCCGCTACCATGTTGATCTTGTTCGCCTTATGACCTGCCGGCGGACCGCCGATTTTTTTTCGACCCATTGATCAGACTCTAGACATCGCCTGGGTGCCGCTCAACCGTCCGAACAACCGGCATACTATTGGTGTCCTTTGCAGTTGACGTGAAAGCTGACTGCGCGTCTGCCAGATCATCTAGGCCGGGGCAATAGACAGGGCCTTGCACAGCAGTTTCTCTCATTTTGCCGGACGCCTCATCAACGTCCTGTACAGTTGACGTATGGGGAGGTTGTGGGTATGAGATCGTGACGACCGCGCGAGCCGCAGGGCGCGCAAAACATGGTCAGTGAGGTTCACGACAGTGAAAGCATCGATTGCGTTTAGAGAAGGCTTGCTCTGCGTACTGCAAGAACGGAATGGGTCGGAGGCCTGGCTGCCGGTTCGCAAGGCCAACGACGGAGAGGTGCAAACACTCAATGGGCGACCGGTCAGCTTGGTTGATTCAACGGAAGGAACATATGTGGACGAACAGGGAAGCGTCTATCAGCTGATGGACAAGGGCGAGACCAAGCCCATCGAGGTCGAACATCTAGCGGAAGCCGAGAAAACCGAGCTCGAGGCGTTACTCGAGGCCTCATTGAACGGAGGAAAAGGGGGCGGACAAAACGGCGGGCCGAAAGCGCTCTTGAGAAAGAATCGAAGCGGGAGCCGCAAACAGCTGAGGCTACGGGTCGCGACCGCGACGACGGAGCCAAAAGGAGCGGAAGCATCGCCTGTGAGCGAGGCGAGCGTGCCGGCACCAAACGCCGCTGCCATCGAGAATCCTCTACGTTTGAATCTCCGCCAGAAGCTCGCCGAGGTCCGCCGCCGCATCGGCTACATCCAGAAGCGCGGCCACAACGAGCGCCTCAACTACAGCTACGTAACCGCCGCCGACATCGCGGGCTCCGTTGGC